>ODAK010000613.1_pt1 | contig 40949 bp, 25 predicted proteins | sample 1539591 | NCBI WGS metagenome assembly ODAK01 (sample SAMEA3539303, study PRJEB22396) | soil metagenome | biome: tundra; feature: field; material: soil | place: USA | collected 2010-05 | depth 0.15 m
GTGGTGATGATGCTCGCATCCAGCTCCCCGCATGACGTCCGGCTTCGCAGGTGCTCGGCAGGATGCTTTTATGGCCCGCAGCAAAGCTCGGACGACTGACGGAGTCGCCGACACTTTGGAGCGAAAACGTGAACGATAAAGTAGAGAAGGACAAGTCGACGTTCGACTGGATAACTGAGCGTTCCTCATGCTCTCTGCCGAATGTATTCAAGAAACTCAGGTTACAAACTGAAGAGGACGTTAAAACGCGCAACGCCCTGCGCCCCAATAATTCCCCTTATAAGTTTTCGGTGGCGGACACTGGCGACGACTTTACGGTTCTTCTAGAAGCCAAAGATGTGCACAGGTCAGTAATATTCAGCCTTGCCGAGCACGCGATTGTGGTGCGAGATGATAAAGGCAATCCGATGTTTGAGGTTACTCTGTCCTTTAATGAAGAGGGTGAGTGCAGGCTGCACGTTAATGAGGAGGAGCGCGACTTTTGGCAGGTGCGACGGATGGCTCTTGAAGAGCTGTTGTTTCGAGGCTATTAGGCTGGGGTTCCTTTGGGGCACAGGACGCAAAATCAGCGTCAACACGATTGCAACAACTCACCAATTACCAACAAGAAGAAAGACCAGCAAAGGAGAAGTAAAATGCCAGATCAAGAAAATCTCAATCCACAACATAGCGATCCGCAGAAGCCCGCTCCTCCGGAGCAGAAACCCATAATCCAGCCGAATCAGCCAGTGCAACAGAAACAGCCGGCCCCGATCGGACAGCCCAAAAGTCCGCAGTCGGAACAAGAGAAACACGAGCAAGAAAAGAAAAAGCAGGCTTAGGCTGCGGTGGATTTAGGTTTTTCTTCCCGGATTCCTCTTCCACCGCGCCCGAGCACGAAGGCCGAGATGCGCGCCAGCAGGACTTCCCCGCCCGGGTGGATGAAAAGACAGGAGCAAACCTGGCGAATGTTCCCGAGGTTTGCTCCTGAAATCGGCTTTTACTCTTCGGTCCCGAATCTCTTCAGGTCCTCCGGTCCATCTGCCAACGCCACCGCCTCTTTGCCCTGAACCAGTTCCCGGATGCTTTCCACCACGTCAGGATTGGCCAAGGTCGAGATATCTCCAGTGTTCATGTTGTTGGAGAGGGCGGCGAGAACACGGCGCATGAGCTTGCCGGAACGGGTCTTGGGCATATCCGGAACGATGTGAATGTGCTTCGGACGGGCAATCTTGCCAATCATGGTTTCAATGACCTTGTTGACCTTGTCAATGATCTCAGGGCTTGCCTGAACCCCGGGTTTCAGGGCGATATAGACTTCGGGCACGCGGCCCTTGATCTCGTCCGCCACCGGTACCACCGCTGCTTCCGCCACCTCGGGAACCGTCAGACACGCAGACTCGATTTCCTTTGTGCCCAGGCGGTGGCCGGCCACATTGATGACATCATCGACTCTGCCGAGAATGCGGAAATAGCCGTCGGCGGCTAGCACAGCTCCGTCCGACGCAAAATATGGCCAGTCATGCCAGTCCTTGCTGTTACGATTCTTGCAGTATTTTGCGAAGTACTGGGTAACGAAGCGGTCGCGGTCGCCCCAAATGGTTTGCATGATCCCTGGCCAGGGATTGCGGATGCAGATGTTGCCCGCCTTCCCCGATCCAGCCGAGACTTCTTGGCTGTTTTCGTCATAAATCACCGGATAGATTCCAGGCACGCCTGGGCCCGCGCTTCCCGGCTTCATGGGATCGATCGCCGGCTTGGTGCTGCATAGGAATCCTCCGTTTTCGGTTTGCCACCAGGTGTCGACAATCACGGCTTCACCTTTACCCACAACGTCGTGATACCAACGCCAAACCTCGGGCTCAATGGGTTCGCCCACCGTGGTCATGTGCTTGAAATGGTAGTTGTACTTGACGGGTTCATCGTGACCGGACTTGCGCAACATGCGAATGGCCGTCGGTGAGGTGTGGAAGATGTTGACATCCAGGCGCTCGGCGATTCTCCAAACCCGGCCGGCGTCGGGGTAGGTGGGGACACCCTCGTAGAGCACACTGGTAGCAGCCAACGCCAGCGGACCGTAAACGATATAGGAGTGACCCGTGATCCAGCCGATGTCCGCCATGCACCAGTAAACATCCTCGGGATGAATATCCTGGATGTACTTGGAGGTGCCGGTGACATAGGCGAGGTAACCGCCCGTGCGGTGTTGGCAGCCTTTGGGCTTTCCCGTGCTGCCGCTGGTGTACATAAGAAACAGCGGCGCCTCCGCATCCATGGGGACGGGAGCCACCAGTTCGCCTTTGAATTTCGGGAGCAATTCATCAACGAAGAAATCGCGCCCTTTCACAAACGGCGTAGCGGACGCATTCTGGCCCGCGTGCCGCCTCCAGACCAGGACCTTGTCCACCGTCTGGCCTTCGTGCTTGGCAGTATTCAGCGCGATGTCGGCGCCCGCTTTGTGGTCGAGCAGTTTGCCATTGCGATAGTAGCCATCCATCGTGATCAGGATGTGGCTTTGCGAATCGGCGACACGCATTCCACAAGCCTCGCCGCTGAACCCTCCAAACACAACCGAGTGGATCACCCCCAGGCGGGCGCAGGCCAGCATGGTAATCGGCAACTCAGGGACCATCGGCATATGGATAGTGACGCGATCTCCGCTCTTCAGACCGCAGAAATCGCGCAGCAGCGCCGCGAATTCATTCACTCTCACATAGAGTTCGCGGTAGGTGACGGATACGGGCGCTTCGGATTCCGGTTCCGGGACGAAGATCAGCGCCGCTTTGTTCTTGTACTTGGCGAGGTGCCGGTCCACGCAGTTGTACGAGGCGTTGATCTTGCCGCCCACGAACCACTTCCAGAACGGCGGATCGCTGGCGTCGAGTGTCGTGTCCCAGTACTTGTCCCAAGTCAGCAGATCGGCGTACTCCCGGAAGCATTCCGGGAAATTCTTCTCGCTGAAGCGTTCGATGACGTCGGGATCGGACAGGTTCGCCTGGCCGATAAATTTCGCGTGAGGATAGTAATATTCCTCCTCCCGCCAATGGACTGCAATCTGAGCCTCGGTGGCCTCGCTCACGATTTGTGGTTTCTGACGTATTTCCGCCATATTGGTTGCCCCTTATATTGCTGAATTTGTGATGTACCCAAGCTCTTCCCCGTCAGCGCTTCCTCGGTTGGCGGAGTCAATCTCTCCTAAAAAACCCGCTGGCACTGTGCCCCCAGACTCTCGCGCTGCGCCTGGAAGCGAACCATCAAATCACTTCCCGATGACTTGCCCCGCATCGGACCTTGCAGAACTCAATCGTCGGGCCTTAGGGGCGTGTGGGCGTTCGTGGCTGGCAGCGCCCACCCGCTCCGTTCAAGTCCCATATGATGGAACATCCTGTGCCTTACTGCAATGCCTTCCGGAAGCTAGGCTGCCGCCGGCGCCTTCCTTGCCAGGGCTCCTTCCGGCACGGCCGGGCGTTTGGCTGCCAGTTCGCAGAGCAGGGCAACAGCCGCCAGAACCGCCGCCGTGTAGAAGGCCATTTTGTAGTCGTGGTACTTGACGAACATCCACCCGCCGATCATGGGACCAATGACGCCGGCTACGCCCCATGCGGTGAACAACATTCCGTAGTTGATGCCGGCGTTCTTGGTACCCCAGAAATCCGATGCCGTCGCGCCATTCACCGAAAGCTGCGTACCGTAGCACCAGTACACGATGAACACGACTATGTAGAGTAGCGTCACATTGCTGCCCACCTGGTAGAGAATGGGCATGGCAATCATCGAGATGGCGATCATAAGTCGCAGCACGTTCAGGCGGCCGATTGCATCCGACATCCAGCCGGACAGGATGCGGCCCAAGGCGTTGCCAGTTGCGGCCACGACCAAGCTCATCGTGATCAGCGAAGCGCTGGGAATGTGCACGCTCTTGCCAAATGGCACCAGTTGGCTGATCACCATCAGTCCAGCCGAGGTCCCCAGCGCGTAGGCAACCCACATGAAGTAGAACGCGGGCGTGCGCAGCGTCTCGCCCGGGCTGAATTCATAGGTGGTCGCGGCAGACTTGGAGGCGGGCGCGGGCGTCCAACCGGGGGGCTTGTATCCGACCGGAGGATTACGCAGCAGGAAGGCGCCGAAAACCGTCATGACCAGGAAGATCCCCCCCAGTATCTGGAACGTGGTGTGCACACCATAGGCGGGAATCAGCTTCAGGTTGGCCAACGGCCCAAAGATTGCGGATCCTCCCCCGTATCCGGCCACAGCCAGTCCCACGGCTAGGCCGCGCTTATCGGGAAACCATTTGGCCATCACCGGTATAGGCGTGGAGTAGCCAAATCCGTTGCCCAGCCCGCCAATCACCCCGAAGCACACATACAGGTAGTTCAAGCTGTGCGTGTAGGAGCACAGGAAGAAGCCCAGGCTGACCAGTACGCCGCCAGTCAGGGAAACCCAGAATGGGCCGAACTTGTCCTGCAGCCGTCCCGCCACGATAAACGTTAGTGCGAACACAACAACCGCCCAGGTGAACACCGAGGAAGTATCACTCCGCTTCCAGCCAAATTCTTTCTCTAATGGGGCCACAAACACACTCCAAGCATAGAGCGAACCCAGTGCCAGGTTCATGGACATCCCGCCGACCACGTGCCACCAACGATTTATGTGAGAGGCGCCGGGGTTGGATGCAACATTTGCGTTAGCCACAGTTTTTCTCCTTTACGGAAAAATAAGTTCCGAGCCGAGAGCACATCTCATTTCCGCCAACGAGGGGCTCCCGTACCCAATCAGCGTGCTGTGGATGCGAATTTTACTCTTCCACCACTTGTTTTGCCGCAGAAATTAAGTCGCGGGCGGCACTTGCAGTGTTTCCCATAGGCTCCCCTCTACTGATTTGGCGTCAGCCGGACGGGGTCGTTCCCGGCGGCGCGGTTGCACTTTCTGCAAAACTGTGTTGTCCGTCAATCCCGCTCGCGGCGACTCCGCGGAGCCCCGAAGATTGGGAACTCCGCCGGAGTCGCGGCTATGGCCAGGATTAGCTAGAACGTAAATATTGGCCCGAACTCATTGCGCCAGTTGTGCGCCTGTCGGACGTCCCTACCCTCAAAGAGCAGGTAGTGTGGTTTGATCACGCCGCCGGCCTCGTGGTCATTGGCGGTGAACGTGGCGATGTAACTGGCCTCGTGCACGAACGTCACCCACTTGTTGAGACGATAAGTGAGCGAAGCGGTGTCGAGGTCAGTGCGGCCCAAGTGATTGCCATGCGACGCATCGGAATACTTCGCACGGTCGGTGCCGTATTGCAGATGCAGGACCCATCCGGAATTGACGCCCTCCGGTCTGGCATGGAAGATACGCGAGAGCGGGAAGCTCAACTCGGTGAATCCGCCCCCTCCGGCCACGGGTGCCAGGATGGAGGATTGGACAGGAGTGCTCTGGCAATTGACGGTACCGGTGGGTTCACCGGTAGTGGTTCCGCCTGCGCAGCCAAACAAGATCGCCCGCCCGCTTTCGGAAACACCGTTCCCGACCTCGAACAAGCCGTTTAGGTTACTCCAGACATCATTGAGCTGCCCACCGAAGAAGAATCTCATGTCACTTCCGCGGTAGTACTTGGCAACCCACGTGACCCATGGAGTCGGCACCTGAATCTCAGCCTCCCACAGGTTCTGCGCATTGCCGACCTGTGCGCCGGTGCCAAAGATCTCCTCCAGATTGCAGGATGCGCCGGAGCAGTTGGTGGCATTCAGTATGGTCGTTGTCGTCGTGAACCCGATATTAGGAGTGGTCAGGTTCGTTAACGGAGTTGGGACGGTGCAAGGAAGCGTCGTGCATGTGTAGCTGGTCGCAACCTGCGCTGCGTGGGGGATGATTTCATTGACTCGGGAATGGTGTCCGCTGAAAATAATCTGAGTTGGCGCCACACCCTTCCACCCCTTGTTCAGCGGGAACTGGAAGACGACGCGGGACTCGAGCCCGGGCTGATTGGACTCCGCACCGGCGCGGTCGCCGAAGCGCTCGCGCTGATCCGGCGTGAGTGCGGAGGAACCTGCTACCGGCATCACGATCGCGAACTCAGGTTGAATCTTCAAGTCTCCGGCATGGAATTGTATGCCGGTTCGGAACATAGGATCGCGCTCATAGGCCGAGCCCATGGCCACACCTAAGCCGGTAGTCTCAAACAAGCTGGGAAGTGTGGAGGATACCAGGTTCCAATCCTGACCGAACTCCGCGAACCAGGGAAGGTCGCCCAGTTTGTGGTCTAGGCGCATCCATGCGAGACGGAGACAGAACTGGTTGGAACGATCGGAGCTGATGTTCCGATTGCTGACATCGGTGTAATCGCCTTCAAAGTCGCCTTCCACTCGGCCGGTGATGGTGAAACCTGAATCCTTGGGAACCCATTCCGTTTGCATGCCAAAGCGGAAACTGCGGGCCTTGATGTGAACTTGAGGGTCGGAGGTGGGACCGGTATCGGCGAGTAGAAGCGGGAGGGGCCAGTCCTGACTGCCAAAGGTCGGCCCGCCGCTGGACGCCGTCTCGGAAATAGCGCTCGCCTTGTAGAATCCATAGAGCTTCACGTTGGCGCCGCTGCCCAGTTTGATATCGGGAATCATCCCGGCCTGCTTGGGGATGTCGATAGGCAGAACCCGTGTCGGCGTTATCGCTGGTATCACCGCCGGCGGGGCGGGCTTCACTTCCGCGACCGCCTGCGGCGCAGCAGCTTGCGCGGGTCCAGGGCTGGCGAGTGATGACGAGACGGCTTCCGGAGCCGCCACCGGAGCCGCCGGCACGGCGGATGGTTGCATGGCCGCGGATAAATCCGCTGCGCTCAATACACCTTTGCGACTGAGCGCTTCTACCAAGAGCCGAAACTCCGCTCCGGGGGCCGCGTTCCGAATGGAGTTGGCCTCTGAGGGCGCAAGAATTCCTTTCTTCACGAGGACCCCGAGCAAGGCTGCAACGTTGGCATCGCCCGTGGTCGTAGCTAAGCCTACGCTTGGGCTCGGGCTTGGGTTCGGGCTTGGGTTCGGGCTTGCGGCAGTGGGGCTAGCTTCTGCGCTGGAAGTGTTCGCTGCATTTTCACTTCCCGTTTTCGCATCGTTGTTTCCCGCCATGACGGGCGCAGCCGTGATGGCCAGCACCAGCAGGCTCAACAACCAACTTTTCAGCTTCAACATAGACGGTTTCCTCCTCGTTCCGGCTCGGCTCAGGCCTGAGCACAGGACATGGGGCGCAACCCTATTTTGTTTTCGCGAATCGCGCTGTGACGGTCGTCACACATCAATATGTTTAACGTCACTGCCGACGACTCATAGACCGAACAGAATCCACGCCGTCCCAATTCGCAGTTCGCCGCACTCCCGGGAGGTCCTCATGAGCGCTCTGCCCGCCCCGCAGCCAGAGAACATCCCCCAACCTGCTGGTCTTCTGTGGCGCAGGCCGTTATGTGGCGTTGCCAGTTTCCGATCAAGGCTAGCGACGATTCGCCCGGAATCGTGCGGCCAGTTAGCCACAGGCCCGGTTCAGACGGTTTATGCGACGGACGCTTTAGCGGCCTGCTCGATCTGCGAATTCATTTCCTTTGGTAACCGCATCGCAATCCACGAAAACGGCGTAGTGTTTGAATTCTATTTGCCGGCGGATCACTCGCCGTAGACCTTCTTCAAATGGCTGGCTTCAGCACTGCAGACGCAATCAATCGCAATGTGCAAGTCTTTGCGCCCGCAAACCCCTGTATCGAAACATGAATTCCCACGACAACCTTAGCCGTTGCTTTGTCGCGAACCGGCTAGTAAACTTCATTCGGTTAAGGCTTTTTGACTCGCGGCGAATTCCCCCTCTAGAAATCTCCCCTCGGAAAACCGCCTCTCCCTTCTTAGAGTTTCGCCAGTACAAAACTGCAATTCTAGCCGCCATCTCCGAGGTTCTATGCGCGCCGCTGTCGTCATCGCACATACATCTGCATCTGCGTCTATCTTCGGGCGGGTTTCCCGCGTTCTGCTTACAGCCCTGGTTCTGATCAGCGCGAGCTTGAGTCTGTTTGCGCAAAACATCACCGTCTCGCCAGCGGCTCTTACGTTTGCGAATCAGGCGGTCGGCAGCACGAGTGCCGCCAAGACCGTGACGATCACCAACAAGGGTGGGTCTTCTCAAGCTGTGGTCATTGTTCCCAGCGCAGGCTTCACGGAGACCGACAACTGTAATGGCAATATTGCGGGCGGCGGCTCCTGCAAAATCAGCGTGTACTTCGCGCCCACGTTGGTGGGCAAGATTTCGGGCGCGCTGAACATCAACGATGAATCTAACAATCTGCTCGCGTCCGTCAGTCTTACGGGGACCGGAGTGGCCCAGACCACGCTTACGCCCGCGGCGCTAGCCTTCGGCAACCAGGCGGTAAATTTAGCGAGCTCTCCAAAGACGGCTACGTTCAAAAACAACCAGCCGGTGCCGCTGACGATAAACAGCATCACGATCACCGGTGGGACCTCGCCGGGCGATTATGCCACGGGCGGCAACTGTCCCATCAGCCCGGACACGCTCGGTGCGGGAAAGAGTTGCAGCATAACCGTTACATTGACGCCTTCTGGCCCGGGAAGCAGAACGGCGACGCTGACCGTTACTCATAGCGCGCCCACAAGCCCGCAGACCGTCAGCCTCACTGGGACGGGCGTCCAGCCGGTCACTCTCTCCCCCAGCAGCTTGGGTTTCGGAGCAGTTTTTGAAGGCACTACCAGCACGGCAAAGTTAGTCACCCTTACCAATGACGAGAAAACAGCGCTTACATTTACGAGTATTGCGCCAACTGGAGACTTCGCAATCGCGAGCAACACCTGCGATGCGAGCGTCGCCGCCGGAGCCGCGTGCAGGGTTGGTGTGACATTCTCCCCGACGGCGACGGGAGCGCGCGTCGGCACGCTGACGTTCACCGATAGTGCGCCGAACAGCCCGCAGACTGTTAGTCTCAGCGGGACAGGTTCCTTGCCCGTTACGATTTCCCCAGCCAGTCTGACGTTTGCCAGCCGCACCATAGGTACAACGAGCGCGCCTGCGATCGTCACGCTAACCAACCATCTCGCTACTTCTCTGAACATGTCGAGGATTGTCGCGAACGGAGACTTCGCAGTGGCCAGCGACACCTGCGGTTCCAGTGTTGGCGCAGGACTGAAATGCACGGTCGGGGTAACGTTCACGCCTACAGTAGTTGGCACACGTTCAGGCACGCTCACAATCAGCTACGGCGCCTTCGGCAGTCCGACTGTGGTGAATCTGCAAGGCACCGGCAATGTCACTGGCCTGAAATCGATCACCGTTACACCCACCAATCCTTCGATAGCCTCGGGGACCACGCAGCAATTTGTTGCCACCGGCCAGTTCAGCAACGGCAGCACAGCGAATCTGACGAATTCCGTTATCTGGAGTTCATCGGCTCCAGGCGTGGCGTCAATTAGCACGACGGGATTAGCGAGTGCGATTGGCGCGGGGCAAACCGTCATTAAAGCCGGCTCGGGCGCGATCAGCGGTTCGACTACATTGACCGTCACTTCAGCGGTTGCCTACACCATCGGAGGGACGGTCTCGGGTCTTTCGGGTTCTGGGCTGGTGTTGCAGGACAATGGCGGCAACAATCTGGCAGTCGCTTCCGGGGCAACATCTTTCACCTTCAGCACACCCATCCCGAGTGGTGGCACTTACAACGTCACGGTTCTGACGCAGCCTTCCAATCCGGCGCAGACCTGCGCGGTGACAAATGGCAGCGGAACGGCTAATGCGAATGTAACGAACGTCCAAGTCGCCTGTACCACAACCACCTACACCATTGGCGGCACCATCTCGGGTCTTTCCGGTACGGGGTTGGTGTTGCAGGACAATGGCGGCAACAACCTGGCAGTCGCTTCCGGGGCGACATCTTTCGCCTTCAGCAAACCCATCGCGAGTGGTGGTACTTACAATGTCACGGTTCTAACGCAGCCTTCCAATCCGGCGCAGACCTGCGCGGTGACAAATGGCAGCGGAACGGCTAATGCGAATGTAACGAACGTCCAAGTCGCCTGTACCACAACCACCTACACCATTGGCGGCACCATCTCGGGTCTTTCCGGTACGGGGTTGGTGTTGCAGGACAATGGCGGCAACAACCTGGCAGTCGCTTCCGGGGCGACATCTTTCGCCTTCAGCAAACCCATCGCGAGTGGTGGTACTTACAATGTCACGGTTCTAACGCAGCCTTCCAATCCGGCGCAGACCTGCGCGGTGACAAATGGCAGCGGAACGGCTAATGCGAATGTAACGAACGTCCAAGTCGCCTGTACCACAACCACCTACACCATTGGCGGCACCATCTCGGGTCTTTCCGGTACGGGGTTGGTGTTGCAGGACAATGGCGGCAACAACCTGGCAGTCGCTTCCGGGGCGACATCTTTCGCCTTCAGCAAACCCATCGCGAGTGGTGGTACTTACAATGTCACGGTTCTAACGCAGCCTTCCAATCCGGCGCAGACCTGCGCGGTGACAAATGGCAGCGGAACGGCTAATGCGAATGTAACGAACGTCCAAGTCGCCTGTACCACAACCACCTACACCATTGGCGGCACCATCTCGGGTCTTTCCGGTACGGGGTTGGTGTTGCAGGACAATGGCGGCAACAACCTGGCAGTCGCTTCCGGGGCGACATCTTTCGCCTTCAGCAAACCCATCGCGAGTGGTGGTACTTACAATGTCACGGTTCTAACGCAGCCTTCCAATCCGGCGCAGACCTGCGCGGTGACAAATAGCAGCGGAACGGCTAATGCGAATGTAACGAACGTCCAAGTCACCTGCACTACTTACACCGCTAGCGGCACGCTCAACCCATCCTCGGCGCACCAGGGTTCGTCAGAGACGATCGTCATCACCGGAACCAACACAAACTTTGGCCCGACCACCACGATCAGTTTCGGCGCGGACATCACCGCCGGTACGTTAAGCGTGAATGGGCCGACGAGTGCCTCCGTGCCCATTACGATTGATAACGTGGCGGCCACCGGACAGCGCAACGTGACCATCACGACCGGATCGCAGGTAGTGACGGCCACATTTACTGTGCTTGCGGGCGCGCCCGCTGTAACCTTGATCAATCCCAACGCGATTCAGCCGACGCAGACGGAAAGCGTCACCATAACCGGAGCATTCACCAACTGGGCCAGCGGGACGACGAAGGCCAGTTTCGGTCCTGGCGTCGCGGTCGGAGGCGCAGCGGCTGGCGCGTTCGGCCCGGTGACGGTCAACAGTACTACCAGTTTGACGGCGAATCTGGTCACGTCCGGCGCGTCGAATGGATTCCGCACGGTGCAGATCCAAAGCGGCTCGCAAACCCTGACCGTGAACAACGGAATTTTTGTTGAGACTTGCAACGGAACGGCACCCACCGTGCTTTCCATCAGCCCGTTCAATGGTGCGATCAGTGTGCCGCTGAATGCGCAAGTTCAGGTGCAATTCAGCGCGCCCATGAATCGCAGCACGTTCTCGCTCGGAAATAGTGCCGGCGCCACCGTCTTCTTCTACGACGTCATCACCAACCAGGAAGTACCGGGTGCGATCTCGGTCGACGCCTCGGGCACCATCGCTACCATCACGCCCAGCGAAACGCTGCCAGCGGGCCGGCCGTTTGTGGTTTACCTGAGCGACGCGAGCCCCGTTCAAGATACGTGTGGTAACCAGCTGCCCGGCCAACAATTCTCGTTCATGACCGGGTTTGCCGATGACTTGACCGGCCCAGCCCTCACCGGTACCAGTCCTGAGAACGGCGATACGAACATCCCGCTGAATGCGCCGGTGGTTCTACAATTCGACGATCAGCTGGATCCGATCACAGCGCAGACCGGTTTCTCGATGACGACTGGTGGCAATGCGGTTCCCGGCGCCTTTACTTACTCCACGAACGATCAGACGGTCACCTTCACGCCCGCCACTCTATTAAAAGCGAGCACCAGCTACACCGTGAACTACACCGCCCAAATTGCCGATACCGTCGGCAGCACGCTGACCAACCCGGGCAGCTTCAGCTTCACGACGGGGACCAGCAAACGCACGACCAGTCCCTCGGTGACGCTGGTGAACCCGCCGAATGGAACGTTCGACGTCGGCCTCAACGTCAAGCCGCACATCTCGTTCAGTGAGCCGATTAACGAGTTGACCATTCCCGCCGCCCTGAGCCTCTCTTACGAGAACGGTGGCCCCAATGTTCTGGCCACTGTGACGGTTGCGGCGAACCGCCTGAGCGCCACTCTCACTCCGAATGCGCCGCTTCTCCCGAACACCGAATACGGGCTGAACCTCTGCGGATACACCGACATTGCCGGCAACACCGGTTACTGCTTGTCGGACTCGACCTTCGTCACGGGTACCAGTGCCGACACCAGTCATGTAACCGTAAGCACGATCATCCCCTCGAACGCCCAGACGGGAGTGCCGTTGAACGCTCAGATTGTCGCGGTGATGAGTGACACCATCGATCTCACGTCGATCACGAACAGCTCAATCACCGTCACGCCTTCTGGTGGCAGCGCGATTGCCGGAACGGTCGCTCTCGCCAGCGATGGCGTCACCCTCACCTTCCTTCCCAGCACGACGCTGACTATCTCCAAGGTTTATACGATTTCGCTGAGCGGTTTCGTCGACGTCGAGGGCAATTCCGTCACCCCATTTACCAGCACGTTCACCGCAGGCGCCAGTTCGTACGCTCCCCAAACGTTCAAGCTGTCCTCGACAACTCCGGCGAACCAAGCCACCAGCGTATCGGTGACCAGTCCGGTCACGTTCACTATGACCAACCTGATCGATGCTGCATCGGTGAACAACCAGACCGTCGAAGTCGAGGTCTGTTTCGACGGCACCGGCTGCACCAACTCGGAATACGTGGCGGGGACCTTCACTGTGAATGGCACGACGGTCACGTTTACGCCGCTGACCCCATACCCAGCCAATACCGTGATCGGCATGTATGTGCATGGATTGATGGACGAGGCGGGTAATACGGTGTATCAACCCAAATTCGGCAGGTTTACGACTGCGAGCACCGTGGACCAAACCCCGCCGGCAGTGATTATGACCCCGTCCAACGGCACGACCAACGTGGGGCTGAACACGCAGATCGTCCTGACGTTCTCGAAGTCCATCAACGCATCTACCATCACGAGCAGTTCGCTAGCGGTGTTCAATGGCAATACTCCGGTCGACGTCATTGATACCATGTCCATCTCCCAGGACAACCGCACAATCACGCTCAATCCAGGCGGAACCGCTTGGACGCCGGGTGCGATCATCACCGTCGAATTGACCAACGCAATTCAGGATCTATCCGGCAATTCTCTGGCGAACACCACCAGCCAGTTCACCTTAATGGCGGCGGCGGGAGGCTCCGCACCGTCCGTGGTCGCAATGCGTCCAGGCAACGGGGCGACCAATGTCCCGGCGAATACGGCAGTCACACTCTTTACCAACGCCGCTATGAATCCTTCCACGGTTACCGGGGCTCTGTACGTCACTGACAACGGAGTGCCGGTGACGGGAGCAGTGCAGTTGTTCAGCAATGCGCAGGCGATTGAGTTCACGCCCGCCAACTCGTTCAACCCCGGCGACCTGATTCAGGTTTTCCTGAACTCGACGGCACAGGGCGCAAATGGCGTCGCTCTCAGCAGCTTCAGCGGGCAGTTCACGGTGGCGGGATCTCCGGCAAATACGGCGGCAGGCGCGCAGGCGGTCAACCCGTTCCCCAACGCGACTAATGTGCCTTTGAACACCATCCTCCAGGTGGAGTTCAACCAATCACTGCAGGCCGGCACCGTCATTTGCAGCGGGAACTCAGGCTCGGTGACGCTCTACCAATCCAGCACTGGTACCTATTTGACCCCGAATTGCACGGTGATTGGCGGCGGGCAGGTCATCAACATCGCCCCAGCCAGTAATCTGGTGTCGGGATCGCAGTATCAGGTAAAAGTCTCGGGCTCCGTCACCAATACAAAAGGCGTACCTGTGCAGGCTTTCGCTTCCAACTTCACCGCCGGTACGGCCGTTGACAACGCCGCACCCACCATCGTTTCGGAAGCTCCCTCCAACAACGCTGCCAATGTCGGCACGAACGCGTTCGTCAGCGTGAACTTTAACAAGGCTATCAATCCGGTCTCGGTCTCGGGCAGCACTATCCAATTAAGCGGCGGCTCAGTTACGGAAGTGCCCTCGAGCATTAGCTTCACGCCGGACTACACGCGAGTGACGGTCGTTCCCCAGGCTCCCTTGCCGCCCAGCACTGTGATGACGTTGGCGGTGAACGGCGTGACGAGCCAGGCCGGCAATAGCGTCGCCACCACGACTTCGACCTTCACAACCGCCGTGCAGCCGGACTTCGTCGCGCCGTACGTGATCAACAGCAGTGTGCAGAACGGTCAGGCGAACGTTCCGGTGAATTCTGTGTTCAGCATGCAGTTCAGCAAGCCCATGGACATCGGCAGCTTCAAGCCGTCGAACGTCTATGTGTCTGGCGGAATCGCCAATTCGATTATCCCAAGCACGATTTCCTGGAGCGCCGACCAGACCACGATCATCCTCGTGCCCAGCAGTGCGCTGAACGTCGGCGACGCCTATTCCCTCTGCAGCACCTCCATGACGGATCTCGACGGCAATCCGCAGCAGAACTTCTGCGCCAATTTCACCGCCGCGTTCACCGCCAACACCAACCCGCCGACGGTTGTAAACACGAGCCCCGAGAGCGCCGCGTCCCAGGTTCCAACGAATTCTCCGGTGCAGGTGCTGTTCAATGAACCCATCCAGCCGACCAGCGCCGGGCAAATCACCCTCAAAACGGCCGGCAACGCGGTCGCCGTCACGCTCTCGTTCAGTGACGCCAACCAGTTGTTGACTCTAACGCCGACGCTGCCGCTGCTCGCCAACGTGTCGTACGCAATTACGATCACCGGAGTGAAAGACACCGCCGGCAACCAGATGACGGGAACGGTCACGAACACTTTCACCATAGGATCGACTTTCGATCCCAACGGTCCATCGGTGGTCTTGTCCGATCCAGCACCCGACACAATAGGGGTAGGCACGAACGTAACGCCACGGGTGGAGTTCTCCAAGCGCCTCAATCCGCTCAGCGTCGTAAGCAGCTCCAACGAGGTATACAACCAAGGCTCAGTACAGTTGTTAAACAGCGCCACGGGCGTGTTCGTGCCAGTCACCGTCAGCCTGTCGGCAGATCGGACCACGGCGACTCTAACGCCCACTTCCCCTCTCACGCCAAACACTCAGTACGAGTTCTATCTCGGAGAGTCCGCTAACTATTACGATGTCGCCGGCAACAGCGGCGTCCCCTACACGAGTTACTTCACCACGGATTCAGGCGCGGACACGACGCCAGCCACGGTGAGCACGATCAGTCCGGCCAATAACCAAACTGGCGCGCCGCTGAACGCTCAGATCGTAGCGCTGATGAGTGACGGCATCGATCCCACCACCGTGACCAACAGCTCCATTACTGTCACGCCTTCTGGTGGCAGCGCGATTGCCGGAACGGTCACCCTCGCCAGCGACGGTGTCACCCTCACCTTCGTACCCAGCGGGGCGCTGACCAAAACCGAGCTTTACAACGTATCGGTCGGCGGCTTCAACGACGTGCAAAGCAATCTAGTCGCAGCTTTTACCAGTTCGTTTACGACCGGCAGCGCTTCGTACGGCAGCTCGTCGTTCACTCTGGTCTCCACCAATCCGGTGACCGGAGCCAGTAACATATCGGTGACCAGCCCGGTCACGTTCACCATGAGTAACTTGATCAATCCTGCATCGGTTAACATCCAGAGCGTCGAGGTCTGCATCGGCATCTGCGGCTATACATATGTGGCGGGAACTTACAGTGTGAGGGGAACAACGATCACCTTTACGCCGCTGACCCCGTACCCGGCCAGCGCCACGATGGGCATGTTTGTGGATGGGTTGATGGACGAGGCGGGCAATACGGCCAGTAATCTCGACGGGGGCTCGTTTACGACAGCAAACACCGTGGACCAAACCCCGCCCACGGTGACCATTACCCCCTCCAACGGCACTACGAACCTCGGGCTCAACACGCAGGTTGTATTGACCTTCTCAAAATCTATTAACCCGACGACCATCAGCAACAGCACGGTCAATCTGCTCAATGGAGATGTTCCGCTCAATCCGGCAATCTCCATCTCTCAGGACAATCGCACGGTTGTCCTCAATTCCAGCGGCGCAACGCTGCCCGCCGGAGCCACCATCACGGCGACAGCGAGCCACCTGATTACGGACCTCTCCGGGAACGCGCTGGCCGATACGACCAGCCAGTTCACCACCATGGCGGTGTTGACCTCCGCGCCGAGCGTCCTCAGTTCGCGCCCAGCCAATGGCGCGACCAATGTTCCCGCCAATACCGTCATCACGCTATTCACGAGCGCTCCCATGAATACGGGAACAATTCCTGGCGCTCTCTACGTCTCGCAGAACGGTGTGCTGGTTTCTGGTACGACCACGGTCGGCAGCAACGGCCAGAGCATCGAATTCACGCCCAGTTCCGCTTTCACTGCTGGCACTCCGATTCAAGTCTTCTTGAATTCGACGGCGCAGGATATTTACGGGAACAATCTCACGAACTCTACGGAAACCTTTACAATTGCGGGCGCTTTGGCCAGCAGCGCGGCAGTCGCGCAGGTGGTCAACCCGTTCCCCAATGCCACCAACGTACCTCTGAACACCATCATCCAGGTGGAGTTCAACCAACCGCTGCAAGCTGGCACCGTCACTTGCAACGGGAACTCAGGCTCGGTGACTTTCTACCAGGGCAGCACGGGAACCTATTTGACCCCGAATTGCACGGTAATCGGTGGCGGCCAGGTCATCAACATCGCCCCAACCAGCAATCTGGTGTCGGGATCGACGTACAAGGTATCCGTGAACGGCAACGTCACCAACACCTCTGGTGTTCCCGTGCAGGCTTTCACCTACAATTTCACCGCCGGCACGGCTGTAGACAACGCCGCGCCCACCATCGTCTCTCTCGCGCCTCCAAATTCGTCCACGAATATCGGAACAAACGCCGGGGTCAGCTTGAACTTCAACAAGGCCATCAACCCCGTGTCGGTAACGGGCAGCTCGATCCAGTTGAGCGGTGGCTCCATTACGGAAGCGCCGTCGAGCATCAGCTTTACGCCGGATTTCACGCGGACGACGATCATTCCCCAAGCTCCGCTGCCGTCCAGTACGCAGATGGCGATTGCCATCAACGGCGTCACCAGCGAAGCTGGCGTGGCTGTCGCCACTCAGACGACGCATTTCACCACCATGGCAGGACCAGATGTCACCGTCCCGTACGTAGTGAATACCAGCGTGGCTATCAACCAATACGTCGGCACCAATGCCGCCTTCGCCATGCAATTCAATGAACCAATAGATCCAGGAAGCTTGAATCCCGCAGGCGCGCAAGACGTCTTCATTTACGACTTCAGCAGCGCAACCTATGTCGCGACGGCCATCACCTTTAGCTCCGACCTCACCACAGTCATGCTGAAGCCAACCGCCAATCTGACAGCCAATCATCAGTTCCAAATGTGTAGCAACTCTATGCTGGATCTCTCCGGTAACCCGCAGCAGAACTTCTGCGTGAACTTCTACACGGGAACCGGAACCGACACGACAGGTCCAGTCGTGCTGCAGGCGAGTCCGCCCAGTGGATTCACCGGCGTGGGAACTAACTCGTGGGTACAGATTCTGTTCAACGAGCCGATTGACGGTGCGTCTATCGGAGGCGTTACGCTGAAAAATGGGAGCTCGTTAATTCCGACGGTCGCCTCGCTGTTTGACGGCGACCAGGGTATCCAGTTGCTGCCCCTGTTACCCCTGGCCCTGAATACTACCTACGCCGTCAACGTGACCGGAGTCCTCGATATCACCGGCAACGCCCAGACCAGCTTCCCGCCCCAGTCGTTTACCACCGGGACCGGAACTGATCTCGTTCAACCCACCATGGTGTCGAGCAACCCGGCGAACCTTGCGACTAATGTGCCGGTGAACACGGTGGTGCAGGTCGTCTTCAGCAAAGCCGTGGATCCCGCGTCGTTCGATCCCGCCAACAGCTTCATGCTGCTCGATTCTTCGCAAGAAGTGCCGGCCACCATCACGTTCTCGCCGGACTATAGAACCGCCACGCTGCAACCTAAGTCGAACCTTACCGCCGGTGGCGCAATCTACCTGTTCATTTCATATTTCGGTACCGCGTACGATTTGGCTGGGAACCCCATCATGCCTACGGGTATTTTCTTCACGACTCAGTGAGAAACGACTTACCGAGCGATGAGCAGCAATTGTGCCGATGTGGGCGGCGGGCGGGAACGGGGATCTGGTGTCGCATCCCCCGGTGGCAGAAGCTGCGGCCATTGGCGTTCCCGACCCCATGAAGGGCGAGACGATCAGAGTGTTCGTGCAAGTCCGTTCCGATCATGTGGCTTCCGATGCTCTGTCCGCTGCTCCTCGGGAAAGGCCGCGACAAACTGAATCATCCGGCGGAGGTTCTTCTCGGTGTAGCCCCTACCGTACTCGGCTACCAATTGTCGCGACAGTGTGGCGACAATTTGTTCACCGTAAGCGGCGCGCTCGCTGCCCAGCACCTCCAGGTTGATGCGCTTGCCGATACAGGAACGTAAGCCCCATATTGACGGCGACCGCCGTATGGCGACGCGCCTCTGCAATCAGGGTCCGAATATCGGTCAACAGTTCGCTTGCCTGGAGATACTTCGGATCAAGCTGGCTCATGGTCGTTTTTCCTTAACTAATTAGTAGCGCGCGCGCAGTATAGCTCCACAGCCGCTTTGTGACTGGCGACACCAACCTTGGTATAGACCCAACGAGTTGAGTGGCGACGGAGCGTCTGGCGACAATTTCCAGGAGTTGCGGAGGACTGGATTTCCGACTCAGTTGCCCACCACACATTCTATGACCTCCACGACGGCTCAATGAGTGTGATCGCGATATTACAACAGCTATCAAAGTTTGGTTGCCCGTTTGTGAGAAACGCCGCTCGGATAGTTTCCGGTTTGCCGACAATTCAACCCGAACCCCTTGACCGGCACCCGTTTTGCGTCCACCACTTCGACGGTCTGTTCGCTGAGAGTTTTGTTCGAAAACAGAAGTCCCCAGGTATCACGCTATGGAAATCATTGGGCGCAACTCCCTGCATCTCACTTCTAAGAGGGTTGGTGCCCTGTATGGATTCCCCCAACAAAATAGTCCGTCGGGACCGTAACTTTCCCGTCTCTTTTCGGGATTAAGTGATTAAGAACCGAGTGCCGCGGAGAACACTTTGAAGGTGCTGGAAAACCAGAACCTGAAGAATCAGAATGATGAGCGGCTGCAGGTCGAGGCTGCGCGGAAAAATCCGGCGCGCTTTGCCGATCTGTACGAGAACAATTTTGAACGCGTCTACGCCTATATTGTGCATCGCGTGCGAAACCGCGACGAGGCGCAGGATGCGACGGCGGACGTCTTCCACCGGGCGCTTGCCGGCCTTCCTCGGTTCGAGTGGCGCGGCTTGCCGTTCGTTGCTTGGCTCCTGGGGATTGCCGCGAACGTGCTATCCGACCGCCGGCAGCGCGCCGCAAAGCAACAGGAGGTCGTGACCGATGATCTTGATCAAATCGGAACCGAGGACGCTATCGAGCAGCGGGCCATGCTTTACCAACTCGTGGACACGCTCCCGGCCGATCAGCGACAGGTGATCATCTGGCGCTTTGTCGGACAGAAAAGTCTGCGCGAGATCGCGACGGAATTTGGACGCAGTGAGGGCGCAATTAAACAGCTTCAACTACGGGCACTGCAAAACCTTCGTGAACGGATAAGGAGCAATCATGGCTAGCTATTCTCTTGCCGATCAGCTTGAAGATGCGATCGAGGTGATGATCGCGGAACCGGACTCTGCACCACCCAAGGTGGATTTCAAGATCGGTGAACTGTTGGGGGTCGCGGCGGAACTGCGTGTGCTTCCAGATCCCGAATTCAGGGCGGCACTGAAAGTGGAGTTGCTCGGACAAAGCCATGCTGTGCCAGTTGCAGCGTTCGTCAACGTTCGTCGAGAGATGACAAAGAGGGTACCAGCACGCCGGGATACGAAGTTAGATGAGATTCTGCCGACTCTGTTTGGATCGGGCGATGGGACTTATCCGGTCCATCGCGGAAATTTTGCGATTTCAGCAGCGATCCACGCGGCGCTGATTGCGGTCGTAGCGACGGCGGGACTCTGGGTGACGAGGCAAACGCAACTCACACCTCACACGACTAGCGTTCTGCTGACAGACATCAGTGCCTACGCGCTACCGCCGGCCATCGATACAAGCGGAGGTGGGGGAGGCGGTGGTGACAGAGACAAACTGGCCGAATCAAAAGGAAGCCTGCCTCGCTTCGCGCGGGAGCAGATAACTCCTCCAGCAATCGTGGTACGCAATGAACGGCCGAGACTTGTCGCGGAGCCGACGATTGCAGGCCCGCCTGCGCTGACCGTCCCGCCGACGTCTCAGATTGGCAGTCCTCTTGCCGCGATTCTCCAGCCACCGTCGAACGGAACCGGGTTCGGCGGTGGACTTGGAAGTGGCAGTGGGGGGGGGATCGGCTCAGGAGAAGGCGCTGGTTTTGGTCCGGGACATGGCGGTGGCACCGGCGGCGGCGCATATCGCGTGGGCGGAGGGGTTTCCGCACCGCGCCCAATCTACGATCCTGACCCGGAGTATTCGGAAGAGGCTCGCCACGTAAAGTACCAGGGAACGGTGTTGCTCTGGGTCATCGTTGGCCCAGATGGCAGGCCGCGCGATATCCGCGTGCAACGGTCGCTCGGCATGGGCCTCGATGAAAAAGCCATCGAGGCAGTGCGGCAATGGAAGTTCGAGCCCTCGATGAAGGACGGACACCCCGTAGCCGTTCAGGTCAATATCGAGGTCAGTTTCCGGCTGCACTGAAATGAGTGGGAGTTCGGTCCAGATTCCGATTCTCGGTGTCTAAGTCTACAGCGCTGCGAATCGTGCCCGCCAAAGCAACTTCGCCAGGCATTGGCAGCACCAGTGGTCGCTTGATTTGTAAGGAGGGGACATGCGTCTTCGGACACTCGCACTACTGTGGTTGGTACTCGCCACGATTTCATACGCTCAGACTTCGGCGCAGCCAACGGCTCGACCGGCAACTGCCGCAACGGGCTCGGCAGCGCGCCTGCCGGTGACAAGAGTCATCCTCTACAAAAATGGAGTCGGCTATTTTGAACATTCCGGCCGCATTCGTGGCAATCAGGACGTAAACATCGATTTCACTACAGCGCAACTGAATGACGTGCTGAAATCTCTGACGGTGTTGGATCTCGGCAAAGGAAGAATCACCAGTGTGAGCTACAACTCGACTGCTCCGCTAGAACGGCGGCTGGGTTCTTTGCGTCTCCCTGTGGGGGAAAACCCAACCACAGTCCAATTCCTTGATGCACTCCGCGGTGCCCGCTTGGAAGTGCGCAGTGGATCTGCAAACGTCTCCGGTCGTTTGTTGAGCATCGATCAACGGGAGTTGCCCGCTAAGGACGACCAGAAGATCACGGTCAATCAGCTTTCCATCGTGACCGACAACGGCGAAGTCCGAGTGTTCGACCTGAATCCCGCGACCAGCGTGCGGCTTGAAGAAAAGGATGTGAGTGAACAGGTCGGAAAGTATCTGGGCATGGTCGCTTCCACGCGCGACCAGGATATCCGCCGCATGGCCATCTCGACCGCAGGCGACGGCGACCGCGGCCTGCTGGTGAACTACATCAGCGAAGTTCCAGTGTGGAAGTGTACGTACCGCATCGTGGTTCCGAAGGAAGGCAAGCCGTTGCTGCAAGGCTGGGCGATCGTGGATAACACGGTTGGCGAAGACTGGAAGAATGTTGAGTTATCGCTGGTAGCGGGAGCGCCCCAGTCGTTCGTCCAGGAATTGTCTCAGCCTTACTACACGCGTCGTCCAGTTGTGCCATTGCCGGAAAACGCAATGGTCACGCCCCAGACCCATGAAGCCACCATGGAAGAGTCAGAGGTCGTAAATGGAGAGCTCCGGTCGCCAACGATAATTCCAAATTCAGTTAGTGGCGTTCCCGGCGGCGTTCCCGGTGGTATTCCCGGAGGTCAAGCGGGAGGCGTTATTGGCGGAATTCTGTCGGGCTCTGGCGGCGGAATCGGCAGCGGATTCGGTGCGGGTCACGGCGGTGGTACCGGCGGCGGGGTTTTCAGAGTTGGCGGTGGCGGCCGTGACCACTTTGAAGCCACAGCAGTAGCGCAGTCTCTCGAAACTACAACCACCGTGGCGCAAACCTAGGAACTCGGCGATCTGTTCGAGTACAAGCTTAAGGACCGCGTCACCATTCGCAAGAACCAGTCGGCGATGGTGCCCATTCTCCAGGCTCGCATCGACGCGGAAAAAGTATCGGTCTGGAATCCTTCGCAACCGTCGGTGCTTCGTGCTCTTTGGATTAACAACAGCAGCGATCTCACACTCGACAGGGGTAGTTTCAACGTGCTCGAAGCCGACGCGTTTGCCGGTGAGGGTCTGATGGATCCCATCAAGCCGGGTGAAAAACGTTTGCTGTCTTACGCGGCCGACCTCGGCTTGTTAGTGGATGAGAAACAGAAATCGGAAAAACAGAAGATCACCAAGATCGTGATCGCGCATGGCGCCATGACCCAGATAACCGAGGAGCGGGAAGAGCACATCTACACCATTCGCAACCGCGATACCTCTGCCCGGACCGTTGTGATCGAGCATCCCGCACGCCCAGGGTGGCAGCTAGCCGACGGAACTGCGCCAGCGGAGAGCACTGCATCATTCCATCGTTTCCGCCTAAATGCTGAGCCCAAGAAAACCACAATCGTGAGCGTGAAAGAATACCGGCCAATTTCAACACGGTATCAATTGACCAACGTGTCGGACGGCCAAGTCGATTACTTTGTTAGCCAAAACGCTGTCAATGCCGAGGTGGAGAAAATGTTGCGACGGGTGGTGGGGCAAAAGAACGCGATTGCCGCCTTCGAAGCCGATATCGCTGCCCGTAAGGCGCAGATGTCCAGCATTGCCGAAGATCAGCAGCGAGTGCGCGAGAACATGAAGGCGCTCAAGGGCAGTTCTGAAGAGAAGGCTTTGGTGGAACGCTATGCGCGAGAACTGAATGATCAGGAAGACCGAGTGCAGTCTTTACAACATGAGATTTCGGACTTGCAACAAAGGCGCGATGCGGCGCAAAAGGCACTGACCGAGATGATTGAGGGCTTGGAGTTGGAAACGACATTGTAGAGAGGGAGTAAACACATCCAAAAGCTCGTGCTGAAAACCGCAACCCGTGGGTAAACGCGTAAGCCCCCATACGATTCGGCACACCACCGCGACCCATCTTCTCCGCGCTGGCGTCGAGATCAACACCATCCGTGCTTGGTTGGGTCACGTCTCGCTCAACACGACAAATGTCTATGCCGAAGTGGATCTGGAGATGAAGGCCAAGGCTCTTGCAACCTGCGAAGTGATCGCGAGTCAACCACAAAAGCACTGGAGGAACGACGTTACACTTCTCCAGTTTCTACGAAACCTCTGATCAAATTATGTGGAGTCGGCGCACATAGATAGCCTTGTACTTCAATAGGCCACCGTTCGGGCGCCACATAACGGCCTGCGCCACAGAAGACCTCTTATGTGGCCGACCACATAACAAATCATAGACTTACAGAGACAATCCTCCTAAAATCTTAAGGCGCGGGTTGCCATGATGCCCGAGCCCGCATCCAAGGAAGCGTAGAGGCCTTTCCCCGTTTTGGGTGCTGACCGGCGAGAATTTGCGGGAGCTATCCGAGTATAGAACTGGACGTCCGGGTTATCATCCGGAGCGGCGAAGACCTCACTCCCCCGAGGTGACTGCTGTAATGAGCAAGCTTCGCATCTTACTATTCGCAATCGTGGTGTTGGCCGTGGGAGGCACTCTCCTGAGCTTCAACGGATGTGGCAGCAGCGGTTCTCCGAACCCACCGCCGCCGCCGCCCGGAAAGATTCAGCACGTGGTGGTGATCTTCCAGGAGAACCGCTCTACAGATAATCTTTTCCAGGATCCGGTGCTGATCGGCCGGGGCGCCGACATTGCCCAAAGCGGAAAAGACTCGAAAGGCAATCCGATTCCGCTGCAGAAAGAGGATCTCGCTTGGAGCTACAACCCTGGCCACGGTCACAATGCATTCAACGAGATGTGCGACCTTAATTCGGCGACCGGACAATGCCAGATGGATGGGGCGGACCTAAATCCGGTTCCTTGCCCTGCGGGTACGCAAGACTGCACGTTTGCTTATGTGGACCAAACGAAGGTGCAACCCTACTTCCAGATGGCCGAGCAGTACACGTTCGCCGACCGCATGTTCCAAACCAACCAGGGGCCCAGCATGCCGGCGCATCAGTTCATCATTTCCGGGACGTCGGCTCCCTCGACCGGTAGCAATCTGTTTGCGGCAGAAAATCCAACCACAAACGGCCCGCCGAACGCGGGGTGTGACGCGCCCGCGGGGTCCACGGTTATGCTGATCGATCCAGCCGGCAGCGAAACTTCCAACGCCCCAATCTATCCGTGTTTTGAGCACCAAACGTTGACCGATTTGCTGGAGGCAAAAGGCAATACCTGGCGGTATTACACCCCCGGTACTGCACTCCACTCGTCTCCCGCAATCTGGACAGGACCGGAGGCAATCAATCACATCTGCGACCCCAAGGTGCAGCCCGATGGCACTCTCGCCTGCGCGGGAACGGATTGGACCAACCACGTGGTCATCAATCAGACGCAGATACTCACCGACATTACCAACAATCAGTTGCAGGACGTCAGTTGGGTGATCCCGAGCGGGCAGGCATCGGATCACGGCGGGATGACCGACGGGTCGGGGCCATCGTGGGTGGCGTCGGTGGTGAATGCGATTGGCAACAGTTCCTATTGGGCGAACACGGCGATCTTCATCACCTGGGACGACTGGGGAGGCTGGTACGACCACGTTCCGCCGCCGCAAGTGCTGGTCAATTGCGCGCAGTGGGGATGCGGCTATGTCTATGGCTTCCGCGTACCGCTGATTGTGGTCTCGCCCTACGCCAAAGCGCAGTACATTTCGACGACGCCGCATAACCATGACTTCGGCAGCATATTGAAGTTCATCGAGACCACATTCAGTCTGCCTTCGCTCGGCTACGCGGATGCGGTGGCGGACGACTTCTCCGATTGCTTCGACTTCAATCACACGCCGTTGCAGTTTCAGACGATCCAGGCGCCTTTGAACGCCCAGTATTTTCTGAATGACAAAACGCCGCCGACCAACCCGGACGACGACTGAACTCCGGGCGCGCCGATGGAGTCTGGGCGCTCATATTTCCTTTGGACATTCTAGCTTCGACTATGTTTACTAGTTGGCACCGATGGGGGTACCCCCTCCCCCTGTCTATTAGAATCATCAAGTTACGGAGAAATTCCTGGCAAATCTTTGGTTTTAAAGGAGTTAACTTACAAAATCTAGATGACAAAGGGGTTAGGGTTACCTCTTAAGTGTGTGCAGTCAAGCCGCTTCCGCACCCTCAGAGGCCGACTGCTTTACGAGGGAGTTTCTGAGTTGAGGACACGGGTCGCACGAAAATAAAAAGGGCGCGGAAGCTACCCGCGCCCGAGTAAAGATCTGCCTCTTACCAGCTCTCCGCTAATTCACCGTCAGCGCAAACGACGGTGAGAGCGGTTTCGTTGTAGCCGACTCCGTAACACTTACCGTTACAGTGTATCGTCCGGGGACAGTCGCCGGTTTCAGGGTTACTGTAGCGATCCCCGATTTCGTCGAATCCGCTTGCGACGTTGCTGTGATCGTTACCGATCCTGGCAGCCCCGCTACGATCTGGGGAGCGGTGTAGTTCCCGCTAGTGTCGATCGAGCCGGCGGTGCTCGGCGTAATCGACCAGGTCACGGCCGTGTTCGTGGCGTTGGTCACGGTCGCTGCGAACGCTTGACTGGACGACGGCCATGCAGGCGGGCCGATGTTGTTCGGCCATAGGCTCGCTGTGCTCGGAGTCACTGCGACGCCGACGGGCGGGGGACTCGAACTACCTCCTCCGCACGCCACCAGCAATCCGGTGAGGGCCAGAGCCATGCACAGACCGACAATCTTGTAGCGGAGTGGCAAGCCTCGCCCGACCAGCCCTGCCAGCACCATTCCGGCCAACGGCAAGCTCAGCGGAATCCAGGGAGACCGATTGTCAGCCCGTCTATGCTGCTGTCTGACGCCTCCGGCTGTATTCGGCCCGGAGGTAGTAATGGTCAGGGTCTCGCTGGTCGATCCGCTGCCGGCCGGGATTGGATTCAGGCTGAAGTTGCAACCCATGGTCGCATCTATGCCCGAGCAACTGAGACTAACCGCAGAAGCGAAAGTTGTGGCTCCTCCCGCCGGCGTCACGGAGAAGGCGAAGCCGGTTGCCGCCACTCCTGCCAACACTGTCGCGGAGGTGCTGCCAGTGTTGGTTAGCGTGAAGTCCGGTGCCGTGACATCTACGATCGTTGAGCCGGTGTTCGGTTGGTTGTAGCCGTCGCCGGGGAAGGAGGCATTAACCGTGTCAGCTCCCACAGGCAGTGCCGCCGTGGTTAAGGTAGCGACACCGTTGCTGTTTAGAGTCACAACACCGAGCGAACTCGGCTGGCCTGTAACGTAGAAAGTGATTTGGCCAAGAGCTGTCGAAGGAGTCACTGTCGCGGTGAGGGTTACGCTTTGGCCGAAATTGATCGATGTCGGCGACGCCTGCAGTGTGACTGTGGATGCTGTTCGTGCGGCTGCCCATGCGGGTGCGAGATTACCTAGGTCCACCGACCCGAGGCCGGTAACCAGGTTGTAGCCCGTCGTCGTATTGGAGTTGGACGCGAAGAAGCCGAGAACCCCGCTTGGAGGGCAAATCAACCCGGACTCCAAGGTCTGGTTCGATGGCGTTCCCAATGAACAGTACACTTGGTTGTTTCCCGTGTCCCCGCTGGTCAGTTGATTGAAGTAGTTGTTGGGTTGCGTTGCCGCCAGCTTGTAGAGCATGCGGTTAATGTTGCCCAAGCCATTCGTGGCTCCTAGATACTGGCTCAGCAACGCCACCATGCCAGCGAAGACCGGGGTGGAGGCTGAGGTGCCGCCGATGATGGAGGGCGAGACGACGAAGTTCTTGTTGACCACAATGCCGTTCACCGAGGCTGCTATGCCGTTGGCGCAACTGCTGGTTGTTTCCGTGTCATAGGGGGCAGTAACGCCGTCGGACAAGTACTCCGTTGGCGTGCACCAGACATAGCCCGGCCAGTTTGGCGATGCCAGCAGGGAAACGTCGGGAACGTACCGCACGCCAGCGGGGGCACCGGGGACCGCCTTCTGCCATGTGGGCTGCGGGAAGCCGGCCGTGCACTGGAAGCTCCCGTTGAACGTGGCGCAATTGCTCGCCCCGCCACCCCCAGCGCTAATGCCGTCCCCGCTACCGGCAGAAGCAGCAGCCCCGCCGAGAGTTTGCTGCACCTGCGATGCCGAAGTGGGGTCTCCGAATCCATAGGAGGTACAAAAACCATTGCTTGAGTTCGCAGTACAGAATGCGGCAAACTCAAAAGAGTCGTTCCAGGCTTCTTCGGGGATACGCTGGGGTGGTGATGGCAGCAACGAACCGCCAGTCGTACCGTTCGTCGTGCCCCAGTATGTGCTGGTGAAATCAACGTTCGGGATCGCGGTTCCACCGACTCCGGTCACATACACACTGCTGGCTGGATAGCTTACCGCCGCGCCGCCGGTGGCCAGTATTCCCCACGGGTCAGGATTACTTATATTAATATTCGGATCGCATTCGGTCGCTCCATCGTCTCCGGAAGAGTTCAGAATGGTCACGCCCTCCACATTGGCTTGCTGGAGTTCGGTCTCATCGGCAAGGTTCGCATTCAACTCGCACGAGCCGTAGCTCATGCTAATGATAGGAGCGACCGGAGGCGCGTGGTTCGGAGGGGCAATGGCGTAGGCCAGCGCATCCTCCACCGAGAGGCTGCCGGGGATGTAGTCGCAATTGCCATCGAAAGTGGCAGGGGCGTTGACGTAGATGATTTGCGCATTGCGCGCGGTCGCTCCGGACCACTCGATATCGAGGTCCGCCTCCATTATGTCGCCACACGGGTTGGGGGTACCCGGTTCGGTACCGCCCACCAGCACGTACCCAAGATTGGTCGCATTGTTGCAGGAAATGACGACCTTGTTAGCATTGAGTGTGCACGAGTTATTGCCGGTGGTGGGGATTTGAGTGAGGTTGAAGCCGGCGCGGAAGTCGTTGATGTCGGCCATGTAAATGTCGGTCTCCCCAATAATCGCGATCTTCTGCCCCGAACCATCGATCGCCGGTGACGCGGTGTAGAGCTTGTTAATGTCGTAAAGGGTCGCAATATCGCCAGGCGCAACAAAATCTTCTTGAAGGAAGCTGCTGTAGTAGTCCCGATGCAGCCGTCTCTTATTCGCCGGCTTCAGGCGAAAGCTATTTAGCCCCCTCACGCCGGTTATCACGCCCGAGAATGCCGCTGGAATCTTCACGGGCGTTGCGTTGGCAAAATGCTCTTCACCGCCGATGCTGTAGTGGTGAATGGAAGTCTGGAACGCGGCCTCGATTTGTATCGCCGTGCCGCTGAAGACAATCGAGTTGCGGCCTCCTCCGACGCTGACCACGGTGAACCCCTGCCCCTTCAGCCACGTCGTGACCTTGTCGATATCGTTCTGGCTGAGCCCGAAGCGATCCGCATACTGCGCTGGGGTGAGCCACTTGTGGTAGCTCGGCGACGAGGGGTCCTGCTGGTCTGCGGTCAGCTTGTCGAGCGCCTTCTGCTGGCTGGCTGACGGTGAGGTTAGCAACGTGACGTAGCCGAACTTGGATTGCGGGTCCACTGCACCCTGGTCGTACTGCGGCTGCGCTCTCGGGTGCAGGCTTCTCGCCAACTGGACCATCTGACCAGAAACAATGGAGCCGGTAATGCGGTCGGGCGCGGCGGCGGCGAAACTGAGAGTGGAGAAGATCAGGATGGAGAGGATGAGTGTCGAAAGTTTGGACAACGATAGCAAGGGCGATGGCGAACGTCGCATGGTCACTCCGTGGCACAGCAGGATTGTCGGGGACTGGCAAACATTATCTATGCTTCTCTTTGTCTGATCAAGTTATTCCGCGCGGGGTTGTATGACCGGGAACCGTTAGTTGGCTTTTGTGACAAGAATTTGACATTTATTCCGCGGCAGCGGTTGGCGGACAAAGCCTGCCCTGTTTTGCCGAAGCCCCGAGCGAAGCCGAGGGGGAAGTCGAAGGGAGTGTCCGCCCCACACGGCCTAGACTTCGGCTAGTTCTTCTTCCAGTAACTGCTTGTTGTAGAGATCGGTGTAATAACCGTTGCGGGCGATGAGTTGGTCGTGGGTGCCGAGTTCTACGATGCGTCCCTGGTGGAGGACGGCGATGCAGTCGGCGTTGCGGACGGTGGAAACGCGGTGGGAGATGAAGATGGTGGTGCGTCCGCGCATGATTTCGCGGAGGTGGTTGAGGATTTTATCCTCGGTGTGGGTGTCGACGCTGGAGAGGGCGTCGTCGAGGATGAGGATGCGCGGGCTGCGGAGCAGGGCGCGGGCGATGGCGGTGCGCTGCTTCTGGCCTCCGGAGAGAGTGATGCCGCGTTCGCCGACGGTGGTGTTGTAGCCTTCGGGGAAACTTTCGATGTCCTGGGCGATGTTGGCGGCTTCGGCGGCGGCTTTGATGTCGTCGAGTGAGGCTTGGCCGTCTTCCTGCGAATCTTCCCCTGACACTCCGAAGGCGATGTTTTCGCGGATGGTGTCGCTGAAGAGAAATGTTTCCTGGGGAACGAAGCCGATGTGGCGGCGCAGGGAGTCGAGAGGGAATTGGCGGACGGGGCGGCCGTCGATGAGGACGGCGCCGGGCGCGGCGTCGTAGATGCGTGGGATGAGGTTGACGAGCGTCGTTTTACCGGAGCCGGTGGGGCCGACGATGGCGAGGCTGGAGCCGGCGGGGATGCGCAGGTTGATGTCCTTGAGAACGGAGACGCCGTTGTAGGCGAAGTTGAGATTGCAGAATTCGACTTCGCCAGAGAAATCGGGTGATCGGGTGATCGGGCCATCGGGTGATCGGGAAACCTGGTTTTCCGATGACCCGATGGCCCGATGATCCGATGACCCGATCTCATCGGCGATCTCGGGCTGCTGGGAAAGGATTTCTTCGATACGCGCCATGGACGCGGTTCCGCGTTGGAAGATGTTGATGACCCATCCGAGGGCGATGACCGGCCAGGTCAGTTGCATCATGTAGGTGTTGAAGGCGACGAAATCGCCGACCGACATCTTTCCGAGGAGGACTTGTCGTCCGCCGAGCCAGAGCACGATGACGACGGCGGCGCCGAGCATGAGTTCGAGGGTGGGCCAGAGCATTCCCATCAGGCGGACCAGGCCGAGGCTGCGGCGGATGTATTCCCGGTTGGCGCCCTCGAAGGCGGCGATCTCGGCCTGTTCCTGCACATAGGCGCGGATGACGCGTGCGCCAGAGAAGTTTTCCTGGGCGCGGGCCGAAATGTCGGAGAACATGGCTTGAATGCGTTCGAAGCGCTCGTGAATGCGGCGGCCGAAATACTGGATGACGATGCTGGCGATGGGCAGCGGCAGAAAGGCGTAGAGGGTGAGCTTGGGGCTGATGGCCAGCATGAAGCCGAGAGCGCCGGCCGTGAAGACCAGGGTGTTGGCCGAGTACATGATGGCGGGGCCGAGCAGCATCCGGACCGCGTTCAGGTCATTGGTGGCGCGCGCCATAATGTCGCCCGTGCGGTTGCGCTGGTAGTAGGAGTAGGAGAGACGCTCGAGGTGCGCGAACAGGTCGTTGCGCAGATCGAACTCGATATCGCGGGAGATGCCGATGACCACCCAGCGTGTCAGAAACTGGAAGATTCCCTTGGCCAGCGCGATGGCGACGACGAGCAGGGAGTAGGTGAGAAGTTTCTGCCGGGTGACGCCGGAGTGAAGATCGTTGACGGCGCGGCGCAGCACTTGCGGAAAGAGTATCCAGATTCCGTTATTGAATAAGACGCAGAGCCCGCCCCAGACGAGACCGCTGCGGTAGCGCTTCAGATACGGAACGAGGGGGCGTAGGCTCTTCGGCAGCATGAGATTCTGTAGATGAGATTGTAGCAGCGGTGGATGCGGATTTTCGGAGCGCGGGTGCGAGCGCCACGAAGGTGGCAGTGAGCAGCAGTGCGGTCCAGAGCGACAGCATGCCGGCGGCGAACATCAATCCCGAGTAGAGCAGGTCGGCGCGTTCCATTCGGCTTCTCCAGTTTGAAAAAGCCGGGCGAGGACGGAGGTTGGAGGTTCCGTTCCTCACCCGGAAAGGAGAGAGACTTCCAACAGGAGTTATTCCTCGGGCGGAGGCGACATGTGCTTGTGCATGCGTGCCCCGAGATTGGCCTCGATCTGAGCCAGTTTGGCTTTCTGATCGGCGGTCAGGATCTGCATCATTTCGGACTTGATGCGGGCGTGCTGGACCTCGACTTCGATCATGGTCTGCGCGTGTTGCGTGGCGAGAGCGCGAGTCTTGGCTTCGTCAAAGGGACCGCTGGCCTGAAGAGCGCGCATATCGGCGTGGTTTTGGTGCATCTGCTTCATCAGCGGTTCGAGGTTAGGCTTCTCTTTTGTCCAGATTGCCTTGACCTGGCTCTGTTGATCGGTGGTCAGATCGAGGCGGTTGAACAGGTGGCGGAGGTCGCCGCCGGGGCCACCATGACCGTGCATGCCCTGTGCAATCGCGGCTGCCACGGCAATCAACACAGCGGCGCCGATGGTGAGAATGCGGATACGAGTTGATTTCATTGGAAGTCCTTTTGGATCTCTTTAGATCTCTTTGGGGTCCGGGAGGCAGCCCGAACGTCTACACAGATAAGAACACTATTCTCGAAAACATGCGGTAAAGAGTCGGTCAAGCGCGGTAAAGTTTTGTAAAGATCGGGTCGTCGGGTGATCGGGCCATCGGGTAATCTATCATCTGGTGATCGCGTGATCGCGAGGTTTTGGGTGATTGCATATGGAACAAAATCTAAGCAAGCAGGAGGAGTTGCGCAATCGGACCAAGTGATTTGCGCTTCGGATTATCCGGTTGTTCCGGCACTTGCCTCGGGCTGCGGAGGCTCAGGCTTTGGGCAAACAGCTTCTGCGCTCGGGAACCTCGATCGGAGCAAACTATCGGGCGGCGGGACGTGCGAGGTCGAAAGCGGAGTTCATCTCGAAAATGGGCATTGTCGTTGAAGAGGCGGACGAGACCGTTTTCTGGATTGAATGCCTGATCGAATCAGGAATTGTTAAGCCGGACCTACTCGCCGATCTGCTTTCAGAGGCAAATGAACTTATTGCAATCTTTGCCGCATCCCAAAGGACAGCACGGAGTTGATCGGGCCATCGGGCCATCTAAAGTCAAAAGCCTTTGACCTTCGATCACCCGATCACCCGATGACCCGATTCTTTACAAATCACAAATCTTTACCACATGGAAGTCGGCGGAGGTGTGATGATTAAAAGAATGGATCACATACTGGTCGTAGATGACGACGTCGAATTGTGCGCTCTGGTGCAGGAGTACCTGACGGCCGAGGGGTTCAGCCTGAAGGCCGTCCATGACGGCGAACAAGGGCTGCAACAGGCGCTGACCAGCGAGTATGCGCTGGTGGTGCTGGACGTAATGCTGCCGGGGATCAATGGCTTTGAAGTGCTGCGGCGGATTCGCAGCGTGTCGAAGATTCCGGTGCTGCTGTTAACGGCACGCGGTGAGGATGTGGACCGCATCGTGGGGTTGGAAATCGGGGCGGACGATTATCTTCCGAAGCCGTTTAACCCGCGGGAACTGGTGGCGCGAATCCGCGCGATCCTGCGCCGCACCAAGCCGGTCAGGGCGGAAGACGCAGTACCGGAAGTGCTGAGCGTGGGCGACGTGGAACTGGATCCGGCGACGCGAAGTGTGCTGCGAGCGGGGCAACCGGTCGATCTGACTTCGGTGGAATTCAATCTGTTGGAAGTTCTGCTGCGCGAGGCGGGACGCGTGGTGACGCGAGAGCGGTTGGTCAATGCCGTGCTCAGCCGGAAGTTCATGCCGTTCGATCGCAGCATTGACATGCACGTCAGCAAGGTGCGGCGGAAGTTGGGCGACTCCGAAGAGGACGGAGACCACATCAAGACGATTCGCGGAGTGGGGTACATGTTTGCGCGGCCGGCGGCAAAGCCGAAAAAATGAAGAGCCTTTTCCTCAAGATCTTCCTGTCATTCTGGGCAGCGTTGGCGCTGTCCCTGGTGCTGGCGATTCTGGTGACGATTGCCCTGCGTCCGGCGCGGCATGGGATCGAGAGCCAGGGTCTGCAAACTTTGGCGGAAGCTGTGAATGCCTATCAGAGCGGTGGAGAACGCGGCGCTCACGAATATCTGGAAGAACTTTGGCACACGCAGCACGTGCGGGCATTCGTTTTTGATCCGTCGGGCCATGAACTCGCGGGACGGCCAGTGCCGCCCTGGATCGAAGATATCCGGCGAGGCGGTGCGTCTCCGGGCAGCTCATCGCGCGGCGGCCCGATTCATCACCGTACCTGGATGGACATTCTGCTGCCCGACCGCATTATGCGGGAGGCGCTGACGCTGGATGGAAAACGGTACACGCTGGTCTTGGAGTTGCCGCCGGGACCGGGAGTATTTTTCGGACGGCATGACATCCCGCTGCTGGGAATCACGATCGCGATCATCTCGTCGGGACTGATCTGCTACCTGCTGGCGTGGTCGATGACGAGTCCGGTGACGCGTTTGCGGAAGGCGGCGCAGAGCCTGGCGGCGGGCGACTTGAGCGCGCGCACGGGAGCGCCCGTGGGTGGCCGGCGCGACGAACTAACGGAGTTGATGCGCGATTTCGATCGCATGGCGGAACGGATCGAACGGCTGGTGGACTCGCAATCGCGGCTGCTGAAGGATGTTTCGCACGAACTGCGATCTCCGCTGGCCCGGCTGAGTGTGGCGCTGGGGTTGGCGCGGCAGCGGGCCACGCCGGAAGTCGCGCCGGAACTCGAACGTTCGCTGAACCGAATCGAACTGGAGGCCGACCGGTTGAATCAACTGATCCAGCGCCTGCTGACCATTTCGCGGTTGGAGTCCGGTACCGACGGCCTGCGAAAGACGCAGTTGTCACTGCGGGAGTTGGTGGAGCAGGTGGCGCACGACGCCGAATACGAAACTCCGGGGCGGGGCTGCCGAGTTACGGCAGATGCTACGGCCGATGCCGCGGATAAGTTTCTGGTGGAAGCCGACCCTGACTTGCTGCGGAGCGCGGTGGAGAACGTGGTGAGGAACGCCACGCGCTATACTGCCGAAGGCACGACGGTGGAGGTGCGACTGGAGCGGCAGCAGGCCGCGAATGGCGAAGAAGAAGAAATTATTGTTCGCGTGCTTGATTCCGGCCCCGGCGTTCCAGACGAAGCGCTGCCAAAGATCTTTGAGCCCTTTTATCGACTGGACGATGCCCGCAACCGGCAGACCGGGGGGGCGGGTCTGGGCCTGTCGATCGCGGATCGGGCCATCAGGCTGCATGGCGGGCAACTTCGCGCATCCAACCGAAAAGAGGGTGGGTTAGAGGTAGAAATCCGGATTCCGGCTGCTCCCGGGTTTGCTCTTCCCGCTCATTCCTGATACACAAATATATTTCAGCCACAAGCTTCAGTCTCCGTGACGGCTGGCAGGACATCGCCTGCGGACGGGAAGCGGCTGGGAGAACAGATGTCGAAGAAAATAAGCGTCGTGGTTGCGCTCGTGGGCCTGTGCGCCCTGAGTTTGTTTCTGCTCAGTTGTGGCAGTTCCTCTTCCCGGCCCTCGGGACTTTTGTATGTGCTGACCCAGGGGAGCAACGGGGTGGGGAACAGCGTGAGTTCGTTCTCCATCGATTTGGATAGCGGGAACCTGTCGCTGATCAATTCGAATGCGAGTACGTGTTCAACGGCGAGCCCGTCGTGCGGACTTCCCCTGAACATCTTACTCGACCCGACGGGCGCGGCGGCGTTCGTGCTGAATCAGGGCGTGCCATGTCAGCACCAAGGTACGACGTGTGCGCTCGACAATTCGGGCAAACCCACTGTTTCTGTTCCTCCGACAATTTACCCTTATACGGTGAACTCGGATGGCAGTTTCTCGAACCCCGGCACGGCAATTCCCTTGAGCCATCCAATGAGTGCCACAGACACGCAGGACGACGCCGACAATGCGGTGGTCATGGTGCGCGATGCGACGGGACAGTTCCTGTTCGTGATGAATCAGGGTTCGAACCCTCCGCCGGCGAATTGCCTGAATGATCCCCTCCCACAGGGAAACTTTGACGCGTGTCCGTCGATCTCAGTCTTTGGCATGCACGGTTCAAGCAGTCTGACTTTGGTTGGTGGAAGTCTGCTCCACCCTGGAAGTCCGCTCCACCTAAGCAGGATTCCGACTGCGCTCTCGGCCATTACGTTGCCGGCTGGTGCTCCGGCTCAGGAATTGCTTTTTGTAACCAGCAACAGTGACCCTGTAAACCACAATGACAATACGGTGAGCGTGTACGCCGTGGCGGCGTCAGATGGCACCCTGACGGAGCAACCGGGTTCGCCTTTTGCCACCGCGACGATCGACCCACTCTCGGTGCTGGCGGTCAACACGAGCCCAGCGGGGCAGCCTTCCGTCGGCCGCGTGTTTGTATATGTGGGCGGTGCCGGGAATGCGTCCGGCGCGCTGGATTTGTTCCAAGTATGCACGGTGGTTAATTCGTTCTGCACGTCCCCAGATTTTTCCTTGGTTCCGGTGGGAACGCCAACCTCGACGGGGCAGAATCCGGTTGCAATGGTGGTGGATCCGACGAACAATTTTCTCTACGTTGTATGCTACGGCTCGAGCCAGGTTTATGGATATCAAATCAACACGACGACGGGCGTGTTGACTGCCCCGGTGAACCAGCCGACCGGATCGCAGCCGGTGGCGCTGGCGTTGCACCCCAGCGTAAACAATACCGGCCAGTTTCTCTTCACGTCGAACAGCGTGTCGAGTAACATCTCGGGCTTCACGTTGAGCACGACCAACGGATCGATGAGCAGTCCAACCACAACGACCAGTCCGGCGGGGCCGAGCGGGATGGCCGCGCGGTGAGCCATTGAATCATTTGGTCATTGAGGCATTGAATCATTGAAAACCCGCTGGGAACTTAGGTTTTCAATGATTCAATGACTAAATGATTCAATGCCCCGATGATTACGTTGGCATCCGAAGAATTAGATAGCCTCCGATAAAGCCGAAGACCAGGTCTGGAGACCAGGCAGCGACCGCGGGCGGAAGCTGACTCAAGTTGCCCATCGCCTCGAACAGGCCGGAGATCGTCCAATAGACAACGCCGATTCCGATGGCGGTCGCAACCCCTGCGACCGCGGAGCGCTTGCCGGCGGAAAGCGCGAAGGGAATGGCGAGGACGGCCATCACCAGTGTGATCAGCGGGTAGGCAATCTTCTTTTGCAGTTGCACGCGCAGGCGCACCACGTCAAAGCCGCTCTGCTCCAGATCGTGAATGTAGCGGCGTAGTTCCTCGTAACTCATTTCCGACGATTGTTTGATTTCCTTCTTGAAGTAGGCGGGCGCTTCCGCCAGTTCGGGGTAGGTGGCCGCATCGAACTTGCGGTAGCTCTCGATGGCGGAGCCGCTCAGGCTTCGCTCCCACCCCTGCTCGTAAACCCACCGGCCCATGGAGTTCGACCAGTGTGCGCGGTCGGCAGTGATGCGGTGCGTGATCTGGAAAGTGTGCGGATCGAACTGGAATACGGAGACGCCGCCGAAAACATCGCGGTCGGGATCGAAGAATTGATAGTAATAAATGTCAGAGCGCTGGCCGAAGATCCACTTCCGGTCGGGGCGAAGGTAGGTTTGCGCAGGTTTGCCCTTGATGCGGTTGCGAAGCGCGTCCTGACGCTTGTTGGTGTAGGGCAGATAGAGCTGATCCGAGAGGAAGAGCACTCCCGCGACCAGGATGGAGGCGATCAGGACCGGGACGATGATGCGATAAAGACTGATGCCGGTGGCCTTGATCGCCGTGATTTCATTCGACCGCTGCAGCAGGCCGAAGGTGACCAGCACCGCCAGCAGCATGCTGAGAGGCGTAGTGTTGTAAAGAAAATATGGCACTACGTTCAGCAGGTATTCGCCCACGGTGAGCGGTGAGACCTGGTTCCGCAGGATGTCGCTCAGCAACTCGAACAGGGTAAACACCAGCAGCAGCATCAAGAAAGCGGCGACGATCAGGGTGAGGTAGAGCGCAAAGCCGCGCAGCACATAATCGTCGAGGATAGTCGGGAAATGAAGATTGAATAAACGCCAGCGCCTGGGCCAGCGGGTGAGGATGTTCTCGCGAAGCGCCGGGCGGGACGACTCGCCGTTCAGCGGGAGCGCTGGCGCCGGCAGGCTGGACGTCGAAGATGTGCCCCCCGAAGTCTTCAACCTCGAAGCCTTGAACCAGGAGCGGAACCCAGCCAGCTCGATCGGGCGCCGTTCCGATTGCCAGAGCAGAAAAACTCCTCCCACAAGAAACACGAAATCGGCGAGCCAAACCCCGGCGGCAGGAGAGAGGCGTCCCTGACGCGCGAAAGACACTCCGATCAAAGAAATCGAATAGTAGAGAAAGACCAGCAGAATGGTCAGGACAAATCCGCTGGACTTGCCGCCTTTCTTCGACGAGAGGCCCAGAGGAATGCCGACCAGGGCCAGGACGATGCAGGCCGTCGGCAGCGCCAGGCGGTTATGGTATTCGATCAGGTCCCAGCGCCGGGTGACCGGGTCGGCGGTTCGTGCGATACGGAGGAGGTCGCCAATTTTGAGCTCATGCAGTGACCTGGGTTCGTGTTCCTGACTGTTTTGTTGGGGGACCTGAATGGGGATGTCAGTGGTCTGAAAGGTGGAGATCTGGTACTGGTCCGGATTCTTGGGATCGGTTTCGTGAGTGGAACCGTCGGTGAGATGCAAGTCCAGAGTATCGGGCCCCTGGCTGACGAGCAGGCCCTCGCGCGCCAGGCTGATGCGCGGCGAGGATGGGTCAGTCAAATCGGCGAGGAACACGCCTTTCCAGAGGGCTCCGCCGGACATGGCCTTGACGTCCTGCACGTACAGGATGATCTTCGGGAATCCCTCGTAAAACACGCGGGGCTGAACTTCGAAAGAAGCCTGGGAAGACTTGAGGCGGTCCTGGAGTTTTCCCAGGGCGGCGAGCGAGCGGGGCGCGAGATAGACGCTGTTGCCGAGAGCGAGCAGCCATGCCACCACCACGAAGATTGAGATCACCCGCAGGAAGGTCCACACGCCCAGGCCGCTGGCGCGCATGGCGGTGATCTCGCTGTCCGCCGCCAGACGGCTGAGTCCGATGAGGATGCCGACCAGCACGCCCATGGGAATCGTGTAAGTGAGCGCGACGGGGACGGTGAAGAAAAAGACTTCTGCAACGCTCGGCAGCGGGGCGCTGTTGCGCACCACAAGTTCGAGGATCCGGCCGAGGTCGCGGGTGAAAAGAACGAAAGTGAAAACGGCCGCGCCGATCAAGGCGTGGGAGACGACTTCTCTCAGGATATAGCGGGTGAGAATGCGCATCCGCAAGGGTGTGGACTCATTGCGAGTCTAGCATGAGAGCGGGAGCGATTGTGGTACATCATGTAGGGCGGACACTCTTGTCCGCCGTCGCTGGTCGTGTAGTAAATCTACCGCGGAGACGCCGAGCGCGCCGAGAGACGCGGATGAAATGCGGATCTCTGCCGTGTCCGCGTCCTCGGCAAAAACCACGAGCCAGCGCGTGCTAGACTTTTGATCCAGTATGGCGGGGCGAGGACAAGGCGAATCCTGCGGCGGGGGCGGGTCAGGGGCGCAAGGGCATTGTCCAGTCGAGATGCACGGCGAACAGCCCTGCGGTCGGCCCCTACACCATGCGCCGCCCGGAGTGGACGAAAAACCGGTGTGCCTGATGCACTCTCCCGACCCCGAGAAGAGCGATGCGGAATTCCAGGAAGAGTTTGAACGCATCCTGCGGGAATGCGGGAGACGGAGTGGCGTACTTTACTCGGTTCGTTTTTCCGAGTTCGCAGTACCGAGGACGCACATTCGCGGCTGGGTGCAACTTCTGGAATGCCACGTTCACGCATGAGGTCGACTTTTGTTGGGCCACATTCAGGCAGGTGGTCACCTTCAGAGAGGCCAAGTTCACCCAGAAAGTGGGCTTCAAATGTGCCGAGTTCACGCAGGTTGGTGACTTCCCTTATGCCACGTTCACGCAGAATGCCGACTTCTCTGACGCCACGTTCAATCAGAAGGCGCACTTCAATGGGGCAATTTTTACGCAGGAGGCCCGCTTCCCTCAGGCCAATTTCGCGCAGGGCGCCCACTTCAACTTTGCCACGTTCATGCAAGATGTTGATTTTCGTGGTGCCACATTCACGCAGGAGGCCCGCTTCCTGAAATCCAAATTTGCAGGGATGGTCGACTTTTTGGGCACCCATTTTGCGGGCCCCGCTCAATTTGAGCAAACCAAGTTCCGACAGGACGCCCAAGACAAGAACCACCAACCCGGCCCGTTTTTCTCCGGCGCGGATTTTGAAGAGCCGAAAAAAGTAACCTTCTACAAAACCGACCTCGGACAAGCGCTCTTCCACAATTGCGACGTTTCAAAGGTGACCTTTTCCGACGTTACGTGGCGCAAACGTGCCAACGGGAAGTGGATGGTTTTAGACGAGATTGTGGACCCTCAATATCAGAGCCAGCACTATAAATTTGGACCTACGGTAGATCTACAGCCTCCAAAAAACAATCCCAACCCGCGCAACTACCGCCTCGTCGCCGAACTTTATCAGCACCTCAAGAAAAACTACGACGACCGGCGAGACTACTGGACGGCGGGCGACTTCCACTACGGCGAAATGGAGATGAAGCGGCTGGCCAGCGACCGCCACAACAAAGCGCTGCGCTGGCTGCATCGCAATTTGGGGTTGGTGGCGTGGTACAAGTACGCCAGCGAGTACGGCGAAAGCTACGTGAGGCCGACGTGGTGGCTGACGCTGGTGCTTTTTGTATTCATGCTTCTCTATCCGGTGGCGGGTTTGCGTCTGAGTGCGGGACGAAGCGGAACTCCAGTGACGGCCTCAGCGAACGCCGAGAAGCTGACCTATTGGCATCCATTACAGGATAGCGGCGACACGCGCCCGATTTGGCGGGCGCGGCTGGCGCTTGTGGGTCACAGCGCGAACACCACGGTCAGCATCTCTCTATTCCTGAGAGACATGGCTTACGAACCAGCGGATCCTTGGGGGACTGCGGCGAAGCTTGCGGAGATGATCCTCACCTCAACACTGGGCACGCTGTTTCTGTTGGCGGTGCGTCGGCAATTCAAACGATAATCGGAAGCATCGTTTGGGTCAGCGTTGCCAAACCTGGCGGATGAGATCTGCGTTCAATTTCCCTGATTATTGAGCCGCACGCTGCAAGGCGCGCCGCCCTTTGGACTGCATGACAGCGAGAAGGTTCCCGACGTGGAGGTAGCTGTCGAGTTCGGCTTGTTCTTCGCTTGTCAGTTTGCCCTGACGAGCCAACTCGGACAACTCGTTCATGCGAGCGGTGTCGCGATCGCCGAAGCGAATCGATAACAGGTATTCAGCTGCACCGCGCGACAACTCCTCCTGCCCGATCTGGATGAGGCGGGCTAGGATCGCCGCTTCAGTATTGGGGCTGCTGATATGGGAGCTCATCTCGTTTCACCCAGTCAATTGTGCCACGACCCCGCAACGATGTCATCAGGGAGTCTTATCCAATACAAGATGAGCCTGAAGGGGAGGTGAGATTCCAACACAAGAT
>ODAK010000614.1_pt1 | contig 40936 bp, 42 predicted proteins | sample 1539591 | NCBI WGS metagenome assembly ODAK01 (sample SAMEA3539303, study PRJEB22396) | soil metagenome | biome: tundra; feature: field; material: soil | place: USA | collected 2010-05 | depth 0.15 m
CTTCCTCGGCTTGTCGGTCCTCCCCGAGCTGCGTCTGACCGACAAGGGCCTGGTCGATGTGGAAGCCTTCGAGCTGGTGCCGGTCGCGGTCGATTAGGCCGACGGCATGAACGCCGGCCGCCGATGTTCGTACTCGGCGATGGCGTCGGCATGGCGGAGGGAGAGACCGATGTCGTCCCAGCCGTTAAGAAGGCGTTCCCGTGTGAATTCGTCCAGCGGGAACGTGGCGGAGAGCCCGACCTCCGGTGCCTCGATGGTGCCGCGGGCGACATCGATGGTGATCTCGAGGGTGGGGTCCTCGGCCACCGCTACGAGCAGGGCATGGTCGAATTCCGGTGTGACCTGTACCGGGAGCAGCCCTCCCTTGGTGCAGTTGTTGCGGAAGATGTCCGCGAAACGGGAGGAGACCACCGCCTCGAAGCCGTAGTCCGTGAGCGCCCACACGGCATGCTCGCGGGACGAGCCGGTGCCGAAGTTGTGGCCCGCCACCAAGATGTTGGCTCCGGCATACTCGGGGAGGTTCAGCACGAAGTCGCGGTCGTCGCGCCAATCCGAGAACAGGCCCGCTCCGAACCCGGTGCGCTCGACGCGCTTGAGCCAGTCCGACGGGATGATCTGGTCCGTATCGACATCGGTGCGATCGAGTGGGACGGCGCGGCCGGTGACAACGATGACCGGCTTCACCGGTCGAGGTCCTCGGGCGTGGCGAAGGTGCCGGCCACCGCCGTCGCGGCAGCGACCACGGGTGAGACGAGGTGGGTGCGCCCACCCCGTCCTTGACGGCCCTCGAAATTCCGGTTCGAGGTCGAGGCGCAACGCTCTCCCACCGCCAGCTTGTCGGGGTTCATGGCCAGGCACATGGAGCACCCTGGCTCGCGCCATTCGAATCCCGCTGCTGTGAAGATGGTGTCGAGTCCTTCCGCTTCGGCCTGGCTCTTGATCCGGTGCGAGCCGGGGACCACGAGAGCCCGCATGCCTGCGTGGACGTGGCGACCGTCCAGGACGGCTGCGGCTGCCCGCAGGTCTTCGATACGGGAGTTCGTGCACGAGCCCAGGAACACGGTGTCCACGCGAATCTCGCGCAGGGGGGTGCCGGCCTGCAGGCCCATGTACGCCAGTGCTCGTTCGGCGGCTTCCCGCTCGCCGGGATCTTCCATGGCCTCGGGATCCGGGACCCGGCCACTGATGGAGGTCACCTGGGCCGGGTTGGTGCCCCAGGTCACGTGGGGCGTGATGCTGGCGGCGTCGATGACTACCTCCTTGGCGAAGGTGGCGCCGGCGTCGGTGGCCAAGGTGCGCCAGTACGCGAGTGCGGCATCCCAATTCTCGCCGGCGGGAGCGTGGTCGAGGCCCTTGAGGTAGGCGAAGGTGGTCTCGTCGGGTGCGACCAAGCCGGCACGAGCTCCACCCTCGATGCTCATGTTGCACAGTGTCATGCGGCCTTCCATCGACAGCGAGCGGATCGCCGAACCCCGGTATTCGATGATGTGGCCGATACCGCCGCCGGTCCCGATGGTGCCGATGATGGTGAGGGCCACGTCCTTGGCGGTCACGCCCGGAGCCAGCTCCCCGTCCACGGTGACGGCCATGGTGGCCGGCCGGGCCTGGGGGAGCGACTGGGTGGCCAGGACGTGCTCGACTTCACTCGTTCCGATGCCGAAGGCCAGTGCGCCGAACGCACCGTGGGTGGACGTGTGGCTGTCCCCGCACACGATCGTCATGCCGGGTTGCGTCCAGCCTTGCTCGGGACCGATGACATGCACGATCCCTTGATTCGGGTTACCCATCGGATAGCAGGTGATCCCGAATTCCTCGCAATTCACGTTGAGAACTTCGAGCTGCTTGGCCGAGATCGGGTCGGCCACCGGCTTGTCGATGTCGGTCGTGGGGACGTTGTGGTCCGCCGTGGCCACGGTCAGATCAGGTCGGCGGACTGTCCGTCCGGCCAGGCGCAGCCCGTCGAACGCCTGAGGGGAGGTGACCTCGTGAATCAGGTGGAGATCGATGAAGAGCAGGTCTGGCTCGCCCTCGCGGGCGTAGACGACATGGGCGTCCCAGATCTTCTCGGCCAGGGTGCGGGGGGCCACTGTCATTGGTCGACCGCCACGATGGCCACGCGGAGGATGCCACCCGGGGCCTTGTACTCGACCGTGTCGCCCGCGCTCTTGCCCAGGAGGACCTGGCCCAGCGGCGCGCTTGGTGACAGCACCGGAAGGTCGCCCTGTCGCTCCTCGATGGAGCCCACGAAGAACTGCTGCGTGTCGTCCTCGTCATCGCCCTCGTAGCGCAAGGTCACCGTGCTGCCCGTCGCCACGCTCCCGTCCCGCGGCTCCGATTCGTCCAGCACCTCGACGTTCTTGAGCAGGGCCTGGAGCTGACGGATGCGAGATTCCATCTTTCCCTGGAAGTCCTTGGCGGCGTGGTAGTCGCCGTTCTCGCTCAGGTCGCCCAGGGCCCGGGCCGACTCGATCTGCTCGGCGATCTCGACCCGTCCCCTGGTCGTCAGATCCTCTAGCTCAGCCACGAGGCGGTCATAGGTGCCCCGGGTGAGGTTGGCCGATACGGTCTCGTCGTTGATTGATGGATTCGTCACAGCGTGTCCTTCGGATGGAGGGTGCCGGCGGCGAATTACAGCTCGGCGGCAGCCATAACGCTAATCGCCCCCGGGGTGGCGGGGCGACGCCCCGGCGCCCGTGTTGTTGACGGGACTACCCCGGCCGCGGGAGACTGTTGGGGCAATGTCCCCCTCCGAGCACTCTGTAGGCATTATTCACTAGGCGCGCCACATCCCCGCGCGCCGCTCAACCGTCCACTGCGTGGGCGGTTTTTCAATTCCGGGCACAAGATGTCGCACAGAGCGAAGAAACACGACAAAGGCAGGATCAGTGAGCACAGGCACGATCAAGAGTCGGATTGCAGTCATCGGAGGCGATGGCATCGGGCCTGAGGTCTGCGCGGAGGCGCTCAAAGTGGTGGCGGCGGCCGGCGTCGAGCTCGAGACCACAGACTTTGACCTGGGGGCGGCCCGCTACCTGCGAGACGGCAGCGTCCTCCCCGACGCGGTGCTCGAGGAGCTCCGGGGCTACGACGCCATTCTCCTCGGAGCCGTTGGCCCCCCGGTCGGCGATACCTCGGTCCCGCCCGGGACGCTCGAACGGGGGCTCCTTCTCAGATTGCGGTTCGCACTCGACCTCTACGTCAATCTCCGTCCGTTCACGGGCGTCCCGGGTTCGATCGCCGAAGGGGCCGACTTCGTCGTCATCCGTGAGAACACGGAGGGCACGTACGCGGGCGAGGGCGGGTTCCTCCGCAAGGGGACGGCGGCCGAGGTGGCGACCCAGGGCTCGGTGAACACCCGCATGGGCGTCGAGCGTTGCGTGCGCTTCGCCTTCGAGCTGGCCGCCCAGCGCCCGAATAGGCATCTGACGCTCGTGCACAAGACGAACGTGCTGACCTTCGCCGGCGATCTGTGGAATCGCACGGTGACCGAGGTGGCGCGTGAGTTTCCTGAGATCACGTGGGACTACAACCACGTCGACGCCGCCTGCATCTACCTGGTGGAGCAACCCGGTCGCTACGACGTCATCGTCACGGACAACCTCTTCGGGGACATTCTGACGGACCTGGCCGGTGCGGTCAGTGGAGGGATCGGCTTTGCCGCGTCCGCCAATCTCAACCCGGCGCGCACCGGGCCGTCGCTCTTCGAACCGGTGCACGGCGCGGCGCACGACATCGCCGGCAAGGGGATTGCCAACCCGTTGGCGGCCATCCACTCCGCCGCCCTCATGCTCGAGCATCTCGGCGAACGCGATGCGGCTCACCGCATTCTCAAAGCGCTGTCCGAGCAATCCAACTCCATGTCCACCACATCAACCGCACAACTGTCCACGACGGCCGTGGGCGACGCCATTGCAGAAAGGCTTTGAGGATGCCCATTACCCCGACCGAGAAGATCTGGATGGACGGCGAGCTCGTCGACTGGGCCGAGGCCAAGGTGCACGTCCTCACGCACACCATGCACTACGGCTCGGGGGTGTTCGAGGGGATCCGGGCCTACCCGACCTCGAGCGGGGTCGCCGTGTTCCGTCTGGGCGACCACATTCGAAGGCTCTTCGCTTCGGCCAAGGTCTTCATGATCGACATCCCGTACACGGTCGACGACATCATCGAGGCGACCCGCGAGGTGGTCAGGGTCAACGGGCTCACCGACGGCTGCTACCTACGCCCGCTGGTCTACCTCGGCTACGGGGAGATGGGGCTGAACCCGTTGCCATGCCCGACGAATGTGTCGATCGCGGCGTGGCCCTGGGGTACCTACCTGGGCGACGACGGCGTGGCCAACGGTGTGACGTGCAAAATAAGCTCGTGGCGGCGCCACGATCCCAACGCTGTCCCCACGGCGGCCAAGGGGACGGGGATGTACGTGAACTCCTCGCTGGCCAAAGTCGAAGCGATCAAAGCCGGATACGACGAGGCCATCCTCCTCGCCCCTAACGGCACGGTCAGCGAGTGCACGGGCGAGAACATCTTCATCGTGCGCGACGGCGTCCTCTTGACTCCGCCGACGTCGGACGCCGGCGCACTTGACGGCATCACGCAGAGCTCGGTCGAGACGATCGCGGCCGACCTCGGTTTCGAGGTGCGTCACGAGCAGATCATCCGCACCGACCTCTACCTGGCGGACGAGGCGTTCCTCACCGGGACGGCGGCCGAGGTCGTGCCGATCCGCGCCGTGGACGACCGCCTGGTCGGCACGGGGAAGCCCGGACCGATCACGCTCGAAGTGCAGCAGACCTACTTCGCCGCCGTGCGGGGCGAGGTCGATCGCTACAAGAACTGGCTGGATCATGTCGACTGACCGCGATAGCCACGGCCCCGGCGGGGCCCATACCCACGGCCCCGGCGGGGCCCATACCCACGGCCCCGGCGAGTCCCACGGACACTCGCACCTGGCGCACGATTACGAGATACCTGCCCTGCCGGAGTCGGTCGACATCTTCGACACGATCCTGCGCGATGGGAGCCAGCAAGAAGGCCTCTCCCTCACCGTGGCCGACAAGCTCCGGGTGGCCGAGCAGCTGGACCATCTAGGGGTCACGTTCATCGAGGGTGGTTGGCCCGGTGCCAACCCGAAGGACATCGAGTTCTTCGCCCGGGCGCGCCAGGAGCTGAAACTCTCCACGGCCACCCTGGTGGCATTCGGATCGACCCGGCGGGCCGGGGTGCGGCCGGAGGATGACGCTGTCCTGGCCAACCTCATCGACGCGGGTGCACCAGTGGCCTGCATTGTGGCCAAGACCTGGGACCGCCACGTCGTCGAGGCCCTGCGTACCTCCCTCGACGAGGCCGTGGACATGGTGCGCGACTCGGTGCGCTACCTCGTCGCCCACGACCTGCGCGTGTTCCTCGACGCCGAGCACTTCTTCGACGGCTACCGGAACAACCCGGATTTCGCGCTCTCCGTGCTGGCGGCGGCTGAGGAGGAGGGAGCCGAGGCCCTCGTGCTCTGCGACACCAACGGCGGGACGTTGCCCGACGTGGTGGGGCGGGCCGTGGCTGAAGTGCGGGCACGTACCAGCGCCCAACTGGGCATCCACTGCCACAACGATGCCGGGTGTGCGGTTGCCAATTCGCTGGTGGCCGTCCAGGCCGGTGTAACCCAGGTGCAAGGGTGCATCAATGGCTACGGGGAACGGGCCGGCAACACCGACCTGTCTGCTGCGATCCCCAATCTCTCGCTCAAGCTGCACATTCGGACGATTCCCACTGACCGGCTCGAGCGGCTCACGCCGGTGTCCCATCACATTGCTGAGCTGGTGAACATCGCGCCGAATCCCCAGCAGGCCTATGTGGGCAACTCAGTGTTCGCCCACAAGGGTGGTCTCCACGCCAGTGCAGTGGCGCGCAGCGCGGACCTCTACGAGCACGTCGTCCCGAGCTCGGTCGGGAACGGCACCCGCGTCGTGGTCTCGGAAATGGCCGGTCGCTCGACCTTGGCCATGAAGGCGGCCGAGCTCGGCCTCGAACTCGACGGCGAGGTGCTCGGTCGTGTGCTCGACGAGCTCAAGCGGCTGGAGCACGAGGGCTTTCACTTCGAGGTGGCCGATGGCTCGCTCGAGTTGTTGCTGCGACGGGCCACCGGTTGGACCTCGGACTTCTTCACCGTGGAGTCCTTCCGGGTCATCACCGACCATGGCGAGAACGCGGAAGGGACCACCAGCGCCCCATTCGGTGTGACGACCGAGGCCACGGTGAAGGTGCATGTGGGTGGCGAGCGCATCGTGGCCACGGCTGAGGGGAACGGGCCGGTCAACGCGCTCGACGCAGCGCTGCGGGGTGCCATCGGGCCAAAATTCCCGGTGCTCTCCACCATCCATCTGACGGACTACCGCGTGCGGGTGCTCGATACGGGCAAGGGCACCGGCGCGGTCACCCGCGTGCTGGTGGACACCACTGACGGAGAGAGTGTCTGGACCACGATCGGTGTGTCCGAGAACATCATCGAGGCCAGTTGGCAGGCGCTCTACGACTCGGTTGTCTTCGGGCTCGTTCACGGGGCCTGACCCGGACTAGCCTGCCCGCCTGTGACCCAGCCGACCTTTGTCCCCATCACCGAGGCGGACCAGGTGCGCCCGGCGCGCCATCTCCACGTGCCGGAGGCCTGGACGACCAGCCGCCCCGCTGAGCTCAGGACGCCCACCGCGCTGAAGGGGCGAAGCGTGGGCACGCCGGGCCCCGACGCCGGATTCGCGCTGCGGCTGGCCCGACGCTTTGCCCACGACCTGAAGCTCAGGGAAGGGGAGAACGAGCACGACGTCCTCCTGGGCTGCGCGCTCATTGCAGCCCGACGCGCCGCCCTCTACGGCCGGGCGCCCAGCATCTACGACGTACAGGTTGCCCTGGCGCTGTGGGGATTCCTGCGCGATGACGTTCCCGAGGAGCTGGTCGAGGGCCGCCGCCAGGCATTCTCGTCGGTGTCCCACGACTACGTGGCCCAGCGCCGCCTGGTCGACGCCGTACCCGAAGCGAGCCTCCGGCTCACCCCCGCCCAGGCCCAGGCCGGCTTCCAGGTGGTGCCCGCCGCCCAGCCGGCGGCCACCCAACCGGCGGCCACCGAGCCGGCGGCTACCGCCTGCAGAGCTCCCTCTTCGGGCTCTCCAGGCTGATTTCTGCGCCATGGAGGACGAGGGGTTGGCAGGACCGCCGGGAGTACCCGATCAGCTCTGCGAGAATGGCGGGGTGAAGAACTCGACCTTTGCCCTGACCGATGAGCAACGACAGTTCCGTGACTCCATGCGCCAGTTCGCGGAGGAGCGGATCGCGCCCCACGCGGTCGAAGTCGACCGCGATGCCGTGTTTCCCTGGAAGTCGTTTGCCGCCTGCGTGGAGATGGAGCTTCCATCGCTAGGGATCCCCGAAGCCTATGGGGGTGCGGGGGCGGACATGGTGACGCAGGCCATCGTCACCGAGGAGCTCTCCCGGGTCTGCGCCTCCACCTCGCTCACCATCCTCATCTCCAAGCTCGGGATGCTGCCCGTAATGAACTGGGGCTCGGAGGACCTGAAGCGCCAGTATCTGCCTCGGGTGGCGTCCGGCGACATTCAGGCCAGTTACTGCCTGTCGGAGGCCGACGCGGGAAGCGACGTCGCCTCCATGCGGGCGCGTGCCGTGCGCGATGGCGATGATTACATCTTGACGGGCTCGAAGTACTGGATCACCAACGCCGGGATCTCCGACGTCTACATCGTCTTTGCCAAGACGGATCCGAACGCCGGGGGGCGCGGTATCTCGTGCTTCCTGGTGGAGCGGGACTGGGGTATCACCATCGCCAAGCACGAAGACAAGCTGGGCATGCGGGGCAGCCCGACCGGCGAGGTCGTCCTCGACGAGGTCCGTGTACCGGCGTCGCACCGAATTGGAGAAGAGGGTGAGGGCTTCACCATCGCCATGCACACGTTGGACCGCAGCCGTCCCACCATCGGCGCCCAGGCGGTCGGTATCGCCCAGGGTGCTATTGACTATTCGGCCTCCTACATGAAGCAACGTCACGCCTTCGGCGCTCCCATTGCCGACCTGCAGGGACTGCGCTTCATGCTGGCGGACATGGCGATGCGCAACGAGGCGGCCCGGGCTCTGGTGTACCGAGCCTGCGCCATGGTCGACGACGATCCGAGTGGCGAGCTGACACAGTTCGGAGCCATGGCCAAGGCCTTCGCCTCGGACACGTCGATGTCGGTCACGATCGACGCCGTCCAACTCCTGGGCGGCTACGGCTACACCAAGGACTTCCCGGTGGAGCGCTTCCTGCGCGATGCCAAGGTCACGCAGATCTACGAGGGAACCAACCAGGTGCAGCGGGTGGTCATTGCGCGGGAGCTGCTGAAGAAGGCCTGAGGAGGGCGGATCGCCAACTGCCCTTTCCCACGGATGAGGCATGCTTGTGGCCCGCTCCGCTGGTGAGGGAGTGGGATTTGAGCAGGATGATAAAGTAGAACAGGTTCTATATCTGGCCCCGTAGGGGCAACCGGCCGGTGCCGGAACGCGGAGGAGAAGGGACATCCATCATGGGGAAGCCGGTCATCGTCGAAGCGGTCCGCACGCCAATCGGGAAGCGCAATGGCTGGCTCTCGGGGCTACGAGCCGCCGACATCCTGGGCGCCGTGCAGGTCGAAGTGGTCAAGCGATCGGGGATCGACCCCTCTCTCGTCGAGCAGGTCGTCGGCGGCGTTGTCACCCAGGTCGGTGAGCAGGCGTTCAACGTGACCCGCACCGCGTGGTTGCTCAGCGGCCTGCCCTACGAGGCGGCGGCGACCACCATCGACTGCCAGTGCGGCTCCTCGCAGCAGTCCAATCACTTCGTCAACAACCTGGTCGCGGCCGGTGCGATCGACGTGGGAATCGCCTGCGGTGTCGAGGCCATGAGCCGGGTCCCGCTCGGGGCCAATTCCGGTTCCGGCGTCGGTCGTTCGATCCCGGCCGACCTGCCCTATGACATGCCGGACCAGTTCACGGCGGCGGAGAGGATCTCGGAGAAGTACGGGATATCCCGCGAGGACGTCGATTGGCTGGGCCTGGCCTCGCAGCAGAAGGCGGCGGTGGCGGTGGCCGAGGATCGATTCGCACGAGAGATCGTGTCCGTAGAAGCCCCGATCGTCGGTGAAGAGGGACCGCGGGGTGAGCACTCGGGTGAACGTCTCGTGGTCAGCAAGGACCTGGGGCCCCGAGAGACCACGGCCGAGGGGCTGGCCAAGCTCAAGCCGGTCCTTCCCGACGGGATGCATCATGCCGGGAACTCGTCGCAGATCTCGGACGGCGCCGCAGCCGTGTTGTGGATGTCAGAGGAGCGGGCCAAGGCGGAAGGGTTGCGACCCCGGGCCCGGGTGGTGGCCCAGGCGCTGGTCGGTTCGGATCCCTACTACCACCTCGACGGGCCGATTGCCGCGACGACCAAGGTTCTCGAGAAGGCCGGCATGACCATGGGCGACATCGATCTGTTCGAGGTCAACGAGGCTTTCGCCTCGGTCGTCATGAGCTGGGCCAAGGTCCACGGCGCGGACATGGACAAGGTGAACGTCAACGGAGGCGCCATCGCCCTGGGCCACCCGGTCGGAGCCACGGGCAGTCGCCTGATCACGACGATCCTGCACGAGCTGGAGCGTCGCGACGCCACGTACGGCCTGGTTTCCATGTGCTGCGGCGGCGCCTTGGCCACCGGCACCATCATCGAGCGGCTCTGATCATCAGCTCGTCGTCGGCACCGGGCGTTCATCGTGGAATCGACTGAGCATCTGACGTTCGCGCGCGAGGGCGCGACGGCCATCGTGACCATGAACCGGCCCGAGGCCAGGAATGCGCTCAGCTTGCCCATGCTCGTGGGCATGGCGGATGCGTGGGAAGAAATCGACGGCAACGACGAGATCAGGTGCGCCGTCCTCACCGGTGCCGGGGGCACGTTCTGCGCCGGGATGGATCTGAAAGCCATGGGCGGGGCGGGCGCCGAGAAGTACAAGCACCGCCAGGAGGCCGATCCCGATCTGCACTGGAAGGCGTTGCTGCGCCATTACGACGTGAAGAAACCCCTCATTGCAGCTGTCGAGGGCTGGGCCGTCGCCGGGGGCACCGAAATTCTCCAAGCCACCGACATCCGGGTGGCCGGCGCCAGCGCGATCTTCGGCGTCTTCGAGGCCAAACGAGGCCTCTTCCCCCTTGGGGGATCCACCGTGCGACTGCGCCGTCAAATTCCCTTCACCGTGGCCATGGAGCTCCTGCTGACGGCTCGAGAGGTACGGGCAGAGGAGGCATTGCGCATCGGACTCATCGGCCACGTCGTGCCGGACGGGACCGCGCTCGACAAAGCGCTGGAGATCGCGCACGTCATCGGGCAAAACGGACCGTTGGCCGTGGAAGCGATCAAGCGCTCGGTGCGCGAGACGGAGGGGATGTCCGAAGTCGACGGCTTGGCCCGTGAGCTCGAAATCGGCTGGCCGATCTTCGCGTCGCTCGACGCAGCCGAAGGGCAGAAGGCATTCGCCGAGAAGAGACCGCCCAACTTCACCCGCCAGTGAGCCAACCGCCACCACCACCCCGCGATGAGGTCGCGAGTCGACATGACGATCCGACGTCGACCGGGGACGAACCACTCAACCGCCTGGCTGCGGCCATCCGGCGCATCAGCGCCGTCGCAGTGGGCCACCCGGTGCCTGAGCAGGAGATGGCCCGCGCGGCCGAGCAACTCGTCGACATCGCCGAGTCTTTGGAGGGCAGCGCGACCACCTCAAGGCGCGCCCGCACGCAGCCCAACCTGGCGGGTCATCCGCAAGACTTCTTCCCCAGCAGTCCCATCATCGGTTTTGCCAATCCGATCGCGCCCCCGGTCGACGTGTGGTTGGGGGAAAGCGATGACGGCCAACCGGAGATTCGCGGGCGCGTGACGTTCAACTACCCGTACGAAGGGCCACCGACCTGCGTCCATGGTGGAGTCATCGCCGAGCTCTTCGACGAGCTGATGGGGGCGGCCAACGTCATTGCCGACAAGCCGGCGATGACCGGAACCCTCACGGTGCGGTATCGCAGGCCGACACCCTTGCTGGCCCCACTCGATCTGGTGGCCCGGTTCGTGCGGAGCGAAGGTCGCAAGGTCCACACGTGGGCCGCCATTTACCACGAGGGCGCGCTCACGGCGGAGGCCAAGGGGCTCTTCATTCAGGTGCAACCGGGTCACATGCTCGACATCGTCACCACCAATGCGGCGGCGACCGATGAACCGCTGATCGACGCGCAGTTCGCCAGGTCCATCGCCGAGAACGCCGCCGATTGAGAGACTGTTCGCCGGCACACGAGCGGCGTCCCGTCGCGATCTGCCGGTCGGGGGCGTGCGGTCCAGCGCCCTTCAACACCCCACGCTCCCGTCGACGAGTTCGCGGATGAGGTCGGCGTGCCCGTTGTGGCGGGCATACTCCTCGATCATGTGCACGTAGATCCAGCGCAGCGAGCAAGGTTCCCCGTGGCGGAGACCGGTGGCATCGAGCGGGTGGTTGGCCGCAGCGGAGCGACTGGCTTCGCATTCGGCCTTCCAAGCTTCCAGGTCAGCTTGCCATTCGGCGCCTTCGAGGGGCACAAGTTCGCTGTCCTCGATTGCAGGGTCGTACCAAATCGATGGCGTGTCTGACTCGCTCAGAAGTGTGCGGCGGCACCAGCTTCGCTCGACCTCGGCCATGTGTCGCACGAGCCCGTGTAATGACAATTTGGAGGTGGACACCGGTCGGCTCTTGCGTTCCGCATCCGTGAGCCCCTCGCACTTGAGGAGCAACGTGGTGCGGTGGTACTCAAGCCACGCCTCCAACATGTCACGCTCACCGAGCACGAAGGACGGCTCTCGCCCGGCGTGGATCGTCGATGTCGTCGACCATGGGCAACCTCCAACTCGGTGGGAGTGACAGTCTTGTCCACTCGGGCCCCGGCCGAGGTTGGTTCGGGACGACGGGTCACGATACGGATTCGTATACGCACCCCGTCCCCGTCCCTGTTCTGACCAGGTGCCGACAAGGAAGGCGAGGGCGACCACGTCGGGATGCAGAGCGGGCGCTGCCGCCCCGGCGTTGCTTCCCCTACGTCACGCCTATTGCGCCCGCAATGCTTTCGCCCGATCGATTTGCAAAAGTCGGGACTGTGCAGTCAACCACTCGCTTGAGCGGCCGACTTGACTCGGATGCGGGGCATGCTGCAAGCCCACGGGACTGTCGGTCAGTGCGCCACACCTCCGGCAAACTGACATTCGCCCGTTCGTCTCCGGTGCGTGATGCTCGTCGAGCTGCGCTCCGACAAGTGATGATTCGGCTAAGGCCATGATCCTCCGATCCATCGCCGAGCCCGGTTCGGACAAACGCCGAGCCGGAAGGACTGCAGCAGGCCCGAGATGAGCGGGATGGTCCTTCGGTTCGTCCAGCCTATGCCGCGCCGGGGCCGAGTGCACTTAGTGGTGTGACATGGCCCGTCAAACTGAGCGCTGCACGCCCTCCCAGTAGGGATCCCGGAGTTTTCGCTTATAGAGCTTGCCATTGGGGTCACGTGGCATCTCGTTGGTGAAGTCGATGGACTTCGGCGTCTTGAACTTGGCCAACCTGCCCGCGCAGAAGGCCATGATCTCTTGTTCCAGCTCGTCATTGCCCTCGCAATCTTCAGCCGGCTCGATCACTGCTTTCACCTCTTCACCCCAGTCGTCATGGGGGATGCCGAACACCGCCGCATCTCCGACCTTCGGGTGTGAGAGCAACACGTTCTCGATCTCGGCGGGGTAGATGTTCGCCCCACCCGAGATGATCATGTCGATCTTGCGGTCGCGGAGGAACAGGTACCCGTCCTCATCGATCAGCCCGACGTCACCGACCGTGAAGAATGCCCCGATCCGATTGTTGTTCGTCTTCTCTTTGTCGCCGTGGTACTCGAATTCCGATGTCTGGGTGGCCATGTAGACGGTTCCGATCACGTTGGGCTCGTCCACCCGCACGCCGTGGTCATCGAAGATGGCGATTTCAGAGATGGGCCACGCCTGGCCGACGGTTCCGGGCTTCTGGAGCCATTCCTCGGCTGTGACGAGCGTGCCACCACCCTCGCTGGCGGCGTAGTACTCGTCGACGGCGTTACCCCACCACGCGATCATCTTGTGCTTGACGTCGATGGGGCAGGGAGCGGCTGCGTGGATCATGTGGCGTAACGACGAGACGTCGTACCGCTGGCGCACGGCTTCGGGAAGTGCCAGGAGGCGATGGAATTGGGTGGGCACCATGTGCGAGGTGGTGACCCGGTGCCGTTCAATCAGTCGGAGCATGTCTTCCGGTGTCCACTTGTCCATGAGGACAACCGTGTGACCGAGGTGGAGTGATGCACTCCCGAATCGAAGGACGGCCGTGTGGTACAGCGGCGAGCCGATGATGTGGACGTTGTCGTCCTTGGGCTGCACCGAGAAGAGGAACAACACGCCGGCCAGTCCCAGGGCCCCCTGCTCGGGGGAGATGCCGAGGCGCTTGCGGAAGATGCCCTTGGGATTCCCAGTGGTACCCGAGGTGTAGTTCATGACGTCGCCCAGGGTGCGGTCCTGCGGAAGCGTCGTCGGCTGAGCGTCGCGCACCGAGGCATACGACGAGAACCCGTTGATGTCGCCGACCGACAGGCGACTCGACGGAGGCAGGCCGACGTCATCGGCGGCGGCGCGGCAGGCTTCGGCGAAACGCTCGTGGGCCACGAAGACCTTCGCTCCCGAATCTCTCAGGATGTAGGCGATCTCTGTCGCGACGAGGTGGTGATTGATGGGAACCAGGTACCAGCCTGCCTGCAGCGCGGCGAGGTACACCTCGAGCATCTCGGCCCCGTTGGGGAGCACGGTGGCGATGACGTCGCCCGGTTCGATCCCCTGCGCTCGCAGTGCATGGACGACTTGGTTGGCATGCCCCAGCAGGTCCCCTGATCGGACCTCCGCCCCTTCGGGCGTGATCAGGGCCACGTAGTCGGGATCCTCTTGGGCCAAGGCCCAGAACCCGAGGTCACCCATGGCCGCCCCCTTCTCTCGATCTGCCGCAGCGATGTCCCGCGACCGGTCCGCAGGCCCTCGCGCAAGTTAGAACATGTTCTAACTTAGAGCAACTTGGTGGACACCGGTGGGGTCGAGGACGCCTCAGGGGACGTGGCCGGCGACAGAGGCGGCGGCTCACCGCCGAAGAGGGTCGCTTCGCCCGGTGTGCCATGGTCCCGGAGCCATTCCTGCCAACGCCTGCGTGTCCGCAGGAGCAGCGCGGCGCCCCCCACGACCAATAGGACTCCGGCGATCTGCACGAGGAGTGAGCCGAGCCGTCCGTCTTCGCCGAGCCAGAGGTGCTCGTCGAGCGTGCGTTCGATCCCCCACAGCACCATGGCCGTGCCGATGACCGTGCCAGTCGGGTAACCGGTCCGGATCGATCCATCGGGCCAGCGGGCCAGACGTCGCTCGATGAAGATCAGCACCAGGAAAACGCTGAAGTCTTCGACCGCCTGAAAGATGGGTACCGGTAGGCGCCGGCCGTGCTGGCCGGCGTAGTACATGCCGAACCATTGGTGGGTCGGGTGCCCGCCTCCGGCCACCATCAGCTGGGGTCCGAGCAGCCGCCCCATGGCCCAGGCCGCCAGCAGCACCGGAGCAATGAGGTCGAGGGCGCGACCGATGGGCAGCTCGGGACAGCGTCGGTGGGTCAGGACGAGGCCGGTCGGCACGGCGAAGAGGAGCCCCCCAAAGGAGGAGAGCCCGCCGTGCCAGATCGCCAACACCTGGTCCGGGTTGTGGTCGTAGTAACTGAGGTTCGACAGGACATGGAGGGCCCGCGCGCCGACAACCGCAGCCAGAATGATCCACAGGAAGACCCCGACGAACCAATCGGAGCGATACCCGTTCTTCCTGAGCCGTCGCTCGAAGTAGGTGAAGGCGAACCAGAACGTGAGCGCAAGGCCGATGCCGTAGGTGTGGACCTGGATCGGCCCAATGTGGAAAGCGACAGGGATCGGTTTCATGGCACGCCAAGCGCCAGGCTACGACAGTGAAACGGACCGCTGCGCGCGCTGCCGCTGTCAGGGACGGCCGGCGCCGACGAAGCCGCTACCGAGCCGCAATCCGGTCAGATGGACGGTCTCGCCGGTTTCCGGGGCCTCAATCATCGTGCCCGGATTCACGTACATGGCCACGTGCTCGGAGCCCCCGGGGCCATAGAAGAGGAGATCGCCCGGTTGCAGGTCGCTCAGGGGCACGGGAGTCGAGTCGCTCATTTGAGCGCCCGAGTAATGGGGGAGGCCGACGCCAACTTGGCCCCAGGAATAGGCGGTGAGTCCCGAGCAGTCGAATCCCGGATTTGCCGATCCCCTGGGCGACTCGCCACCCCAGACGTAGGGAACGCCAAGCTGGCTCTCGGCGGCCTGCACCGCCCCGGCCCCGCCGGCGGCGGTCGGGGGTGGGGCGAAGTTGTTGAGCCCTGGCGCAACGGTCACTTGTGTCTGTGCTGCGGCCAGACGGCTTTGTGCGAGCTGCGCCGCCGCTTGCGCCTGTTGCTGCTGCTGCTGGGCCACGAGCGTCGCGATCTTTCCATTTTCCTGCGCCAGGGCATTCTTCTGGTCCTGGATTTCCTGGGCGTTCTGGTTCACGGCGGCTTGCTCCGTTTGGACAGCTTGCGTGGCCTGCCCTTGTTGCTGTTGGAGCTGCGCCTGCTGCGCGTTCAGCGTGTTCTCGGCCGTGTGCAAGTTGGCCATGGTCAGGTTGATGTCACCCTGGGCAATCTGGTTGTACTCCGTTGCCGCACCGACGGTCTTCTCGTTGCCGCTGAAGATCGGATTGTCACTCGACACCGCACCATCTGAGACGTAGTTGGCGATGGCAGCCTTCGAAAGCCGGGAGCGATCGGTCGACACCTGCTTCTGATCCGCCGCGATGGTGGCCTTCGTGCTCGCGATGCTGGCGTTGATCTGGCTGAGCTGGTAGGCGGCGGCGTCATATTGCTGGCTCAGCGCGGACATCCTGTTCTGTGCCGCCGCCAGTTCGGACGCGATTGCGGCCGCCTGGGCCTTGGCACTGGAAATCGAGTCGCCCGCGGCCGGGCGCGTCACTAGCAGCACAGTGCCGGGGAGCACTGTGACAATGGCCATAACGGGCAAGATCACCCGCCGGAGCACCCGAGAGCTCCGAGCTGACCGGGGCGTGGAGTGGCTCCGAGGCCGCTCTACGTCAGTCACGATGAGGGACATTCTTACTTCCCCAACGGGCAGGTTTCAAACACGTGTGGTCAGAAACGGGCGTTTGTGTTCCTACCATTGGTAGGAAAGCCCTGTCCACAGACGTGGCCCGAGAAATATCGATTCTTGCCGACAACTGCCTTTCCGGTTCAGCCTGGGCGGGAGTACGGTCGCTCCATGGGCGAAATGATCGAGTTCTTGAGCAATGGATCGAATGCAGTGGGCTACCTGGCCACACCGGAGGGGGGCGCGGGTCCCGGAGTCATCGTCATCCAGGAGTGGTGGGGCCTGGTCGATCACATCCGCGACGTCTGCGACCGTTTTGCCGCCGCCGGGTTCGTGGCATTGGCGCCGGATCTCTACCACGGGGTCACCGTGGCCGAACCCGACGAGGCGGGCAAGGCGATGATGGCGCTGAGGATGGATCGGGCTGCCCGTGATATGAGCGGCGCGGTGGACGAGGTGGTCCGCCAGAGCGGCTCGCCGCACATCGGCGTCATCGGGTTTTGCATGGGAGGAGGGTTGGCTCTGGTGCTGGCCACCCAGCGGCCGGACGCGGTCAGCGCCGTGGTGGCCTGTTATGGCGTCATTCCGTGGCCCGATGCCCAACCCGACTACTCAGCGCTCACGGCGGCGGTGTTGGGGCACTACGCCAGCGATGACGACTTCTTCACACCCGCCGCCGCCGAGGCTCTGGGAGAGCAACTGCGCGGCCTCGGCAAGGAGGCCGCGATCATCGTCTATCCGGGAACCGATCACGCGTTCTTCAACGACACCCGTCCCGAGGTGTACAACGCGGCGGCGGCAGCGGAGGTCTGGGAACGCAGCCTGGCGTTCTTCCGGTCACACCTGACCTAGGCACCCGGCACCCGGCACCCGGCACCCGGCACCCGGCACCCGTACCCGGCACCCGGCGCCACCCGGGCCGACCCGACGAGCGGGTTTGTTACCATCTGGTCATGTCTGCTCGCTCCCGTGAACTTCCGCGCCGGTCCTGTCTGTCCACGCCGGGATCGAACGAGAAGTTCCTGGCCAAGGCGCCCAACGTCCCGGCCGACATGACCTTCCTCGATCTGGAAGACGCCGTGGCGCCGCTCGAGAAGGAGAGTGCCAGGCCCAAGGTGGTCGACGCCATCAAGAACCTGCCCTGGGACGATCGCGTGTTGTGCGTTCGGGTCAACGCGTGGGATACCGAATGGACCTACGGGGACGTCATCGAGGTCGTGGGGAACGCCGGGGAGCGGCTGGACGAGATCATGCTGCCCAAGGTGCAGTCGGCCTCCGAAGTCGTGGCGCTCGACCTCTTGCTGACCCAGGTGGAGAAGAAGTCGGGCCTCCCGGTGGGCCACATCGGGATTGAGGCGCAGATAGAGACGGCACGGGGACTCATCAACGTTGACGAGATCTGCGCCGCCTCGCCCCGCCTCGAGGCGATCATTTTCGGGCCGGCGGACTTCGCGGCCAGCATCGAGATGCCGGTGCTCACCGGCGGGATCGAGATCCCCGAGTACCCGGGCGACCATTTCAACTACGTCTTCAGCCGGATTCTGATGGCCGGGCGCGCCAACGGGCTGCAGGTCATCGACGGCCCCTTCCTCAAGGTGCGCGAGCTCGATGCGCTCCGCCAGTACTCCTTGCGCACCCGCATGCTCGGCTACGACGGCAAGTGGGCGCTCACCCCCGACCAGGCGGGCGTGCTCAACGAGGTCTACTCGCCCACCCAGGAGCAATTCGACCGAGCCTTTGACATTCTCGATGCGTACCGCCAGGCCACCGAGGGAGACCGCAAGGGGGCGGTCATGTTCGGTGACGAGATGATCGACGAGGCGAGTCGAAAGATGGCCATCAAGTTCGTCAGCCGCGGCGAGCGGGCCGGGTTGACCCGCAGCCCCAGCTGAGCTACCCCATGAGCCGGCGGGCGATCACCTTGAGGGCCAGCGTCTCGTCGGCACCCTCGAAGATCGACAGCACCCGGGCGTCCACGAAGTAGCGACTGACCGGGAACTCCTCGGCGTAGCCCATCCCTCCGTGGATCTGCATCGCCTCGCGGGTGACCCATTCGGCGGCCCGGCACACGTACGCCTTGACCATGGAGGCCTCCAGGGCGCCGTCACTCTGAGCCATCAACCGCGCCACGTGGTACGACGATTGCCGGGTGGCCTGGATGATCACGGCCATGCGGCCCAGTTTGGCCTGGGTGAGCTGGTAGTCGCCGATCGGCGACCCGAAGACCTTGCGATTGGCCGCGTAACTGGCAGCAGCTTCGTAGGCCGCTTGCATGACGCCCAGGGCCCGCGCCGCCGTCTGCAACCGGCCGTTTTCGAACCCCTGCATCTGGAGGTAGAAGCCCTTCCCGAGGCCCTCTGTGCCGCCGACCAGATTCGCCTCGGGAACGAACCAGTTCTCGAAGGACAGCTCGTAAGAGTGCATCCCCCTGTATCCGAGCGTGTCGATCGGACGCCCTTCGAGCCGTCCCGATGCCACCCCGGCGGGCCGCCCCTCGGCGTCCTGGATGAACACGAAGCCATGCCCGTCGCCTTGCGGCTTTTCGACGACGAACATGGAGAGGCCGCGATGCGACAGCGAGCGATCGGGGTTGGTGCGGGCAAGCAACATCAGCACATCGGCGCGGGCCGCGAAGGTGCACCATGTCTTTACACCGTTGATCAGCCACCCACCCTCTGTGGGCGTGGCCGATGTCACGATGCCGGCAACGTCCGAGCCGAAATCAGGTTCCGTCACCGCGACCGCCGCGAGCACTTCGGCCGAGGCCAGCTTGGGGAGCCACTGTTTCTTTTGCGCTTCGGTGCCGCCGTACACCAGCGCCCGGGTGAGGATCTCGGGACGCGTGATCAAAGAGCCGCCGATGCCGAGCGAGCCCCAGCTCAGCTCCTCAGTGGCCACGACCATGCCCAGGTAATCGCTCTCGCCGCCGGTGGCGAACCCGCCGAACTCCTCGGGGACCGAGAGCCCGAACCCGCCCAGTTCCGCCAGGCCACTGATGATCTCCTCGGGGATATCGCCGTTGGTCCGGTGCACGTGCTCTGCGTGGGGGCGTACCTTGTCCTCGGCGAAGCGGTGGAACGTCTCGCGAACCAATTCGAAATCGCTGCCGATGTGTCGGGGCCCCTCGATGTTGGCCAATGCAGCCAAGACGGCAGGGTCGCGGTGGGTAGCCAAGAAGTCAGTCGCCGGTGCGATCCAGTCAACCTGGGCTCCCCACGCAGCTTCCCTCCCCGCCACTCGACCGACCAGATCGGCCAGAACGTCGGCCACAAAGGCGGTGGCCAGGCTCTCTTCGGTCTCCCCATGGGCGCCGTAGGTCAGAGCGGCGCGCGCCGTCGCCACGGCCGCCGCGGCGTGTGCCACGTCGTAGGCCACGACTTGGTTGATGTCGACCCCTCCGTCGGCGCGCACCGTTGCACAGCCCACATCAACCAGATGCTGGGCGAGCTCGACGGCCTCGGTGGCCGCGGCAAGGCCGGGAGAGGTGGGCTCCGTCATGGCCTCCGACCCTACTGGCTTGCGGCCTCGTTCCCTGCTGAAGGACGGCGTCCGATAACGGTGACCAAGGGCGGGAGCACCACGGGATCCTCTTCGGGGTCGACGCCGGTCAACGACTCGAGGTAGCGGGATACCGGCCCCTCGCCCACTCCGGCCGGGGCTTCTGCCCAGGCATCAATGACGTCGAGTCCGGCCTCACGGACCAAGGAGGGGAGGAGTGCGCCGATGTCGGGATGGCGAGCATCGGGCATCGACAAGGGCATACCGGCGACGCGGCCGGCAGAGGTGATCGGCTCTTGGGCTACCACCCACCCCCCGGGCCTCACGACTGCGGCCATGCGTCGGAGCACGACCGCGGGGTCGCGTACATGGAGGAGCAAGAAGCGACAGAACGCCAGGTCCACTTGTTCGGGGAGGATCAGGTCTTCCCCGGCTTGCGTCAGCGCAATGACCTGGGTGTGGGCCGCAGCCGTCCGGGCCACCTCGTCGCGGGCCAGGGGGTCGCTGTCCACGGCGTAGACGCGTCCCTCGCGACCCACCATTTCGGCCAGGGCAACCGACACGTCTCCACCCCCGGCGCCGACGTCGAGGCAACGCCAGCCGGGGCCCAGGCCGAGGCGATCGAGCGCCGTGGCCAGTGGCCGTCGATAGACGTCGTCGCGGAGGCCTGTGAGCTCACTCACGACGGACGTCCGAGCCGGGCCAGCATTCCTTCATGACTCCGCACTCTACGGCCGACGTTCCGCCCGGATGCGTAGCTGCTGTGCACCGGCACAATTGAAGCCGTCGCCGTGTCCGGCATTCGACCGCCTCGCCCGGGCTATATCCTCGAGTTCGTGAAGGTAACCATGTTGCTCTGCGATTCCGCCCAAGTAGCAGATGGAAAGCTCTACATACTCGGTGGGGGGTGGAGCATGACCGGGCCGGATCCCGTACCCTCGGCCGTTGCCCTGAAGATCGATGTCGACTGGCACGAGGCCGAGACGTCACACCACTGGGAACTCTTCCTGGAAGATGCTGACGGGCAGCCGGTGCTCATGGAGACACCTGACGGTACCCAGCCGGTCGAGGTACGAGGCGAGTTCACCGTGAGCCAGCCACGAGAAATTCCCGAAGGATCACCCATCGACGTCGCGCTTGCCGTGAACCTCGGACCGATTCCTTTGGCGCCTGCCACCCGGTTTGCCTGGAGGCTGACCATCGACGGCGAGTCCCTTCCCGGAGCTTCGCTGGGCTTCACGACACGGCCCCGCCCAGTCGTGGCGGACTAGGCGTCGAGATGCGGCCGGTGGAAAAGCTCGCATGACGACATACGACCGGCCATTCGGCCGCTACCTCGAGGATTTCGTTCCCGGTGACGTCTACAGGCATTGGCCGGGCAAGACGATCACCGAGGCCGACGACCACCTGTTCTGCATGATCACGATGAACCACCACCCGCTGCACACCAACGTGTGGTTCGCCGAGAACGAGACCGTGCAGGGCAAGAACGTGGTGGTCGGCAACCTCGTCTACTCGTTGGCCCTCGGTATGAGCGTGCCCGATGTAAGCGGGTCTTGCATTGCCAACCTCGAAGTCGAATCGCTTCTCCACCGCTCGCCGACGTTTCATGGCGACACCATCTACGCCGAGACGCGGGTGCTTGAGGCCACGCCGTCGAAATCCAAGGACGACCGGGGCATCGTCACAGTGGAGACGAAAGCCTTCAACCAGCGGGGTGAAGAGGTCTGCTACTTCCGGCGCAAGCTCATGGTGTGGAAGAAGGCGCACGCACCGGCGCGCCGTCGCCCCTACGACGACAACGTCTGGGACTGAGCCGCTTTCGGCGGCGCGAGTCCGGCGGTTCCAATGCCGATTGCTCGAGTGGGGTGCCGCACACCGGCGTGATCTCCCATGGCGCGCCACCCGTGATCCATGGCGCGTTCTCGTCAGCGAGATCATGCTGCAGCAGACGCAGGTGGATCGGGTCGTCGCCTACTACGAGGCATTTCTCGAGGCCTTTCCCACGGTGAGCGACTGTGCCCGAGCCCGACCGGGCGATGTCGTGCGCCTGTGGTCCGGGCTGGGGTACAACCGGCGGGCGCTCAATCTGCACCGGGCCGCCGTCGCCATCACGGACCAGCACGGGGGCAGCGTGCCGGAGGACGAACGAGCCTTACGCACACTCGCCGGTGTGGGTCCCTATACCGCCCGCGCCGTTCAGTCGTTCGCCTTCGAGCTCGACGTCGCTCCTGTCGACACCAATGTGGTCCGCATACTGGCGCGCTGTATCGCCGGAACGGGTGTGACCATTGGGCAAGCCCAGCTGTTGGCCGACCGCCTACTACCGGCGCGACGCTCCTGGGAATTCAACCAAGCCATGTTCGACATCGGCGCCACGGTCTGCACCGCAGCCCGTCCGACGTGCGAGGTGTGTCCCCTCCGTCCCCAATGTCGCTGGAGGCGTCGAGGTTTGTCCGATCCTGACCCGTGGAGGGTCAGCCCATCAGGGCGACCCCAATCCCAATTCGCCGGTTCGGATCGCCAGGGTCGCGGACGTCTTGTGCACGCGCTGCGTCAGGGCGGGGTGACCCGGGAGATGCTGCCCGCAGCCTGCGGGTGGTCAGGGGATACGACACGGGCCGAAAGGATCGCCGACGCCCTCGTCGCCGAGGGTTTTGCCGAGTGGTCCACGGGGCGCCGGCGGCCGCCGCAGCTGCAGCTGCGATGAGATGGCGGGCACCGGCTACCCCTCGGGAGCGATGAACGCCAGAACGTGCCGGCTCACCTCATCGGGCTTTTCCACGTTCAGGAAGTGACCAGCGTCGTCGATCACGACAACTTCGGAGCCTTCGGCCATGTAGTCGAGCGGATGGCCGATGGAGCTCAGCAACATGCACCCGTCGTTACGTCCGTGCAGGTACAGGGTCGGCTTGGGAATGGGGAGGAACGCAGCTTCTTGCTCGCCGGCCAAGTTGGCATCCAAGAGCTCTGGGTTGTAGACGGCACGGTAATAGCCGATGGCGGCGGCGATGTGGGACGGATCCCCGATCGACTCCTTGACGCGGGCCACATCCCATGTGCCGTCATAGCCCGGCGACCAATCGCGCCAGAGCCCGTCGATGAAGGCGAAGTCGTCCAGCGGTAGCGCCATGTCGGCCAGCGGCGAGAGAAAGAAGAAGGTGTACCAGCTGCGCTGGAGCTGTGCGTAGGTGAACAGGGACATCCCGATGGACGCGGCGGGCGGGACTGCCATGGTGACGGCTCGACGCCACCGATCCGGCTGATGGGCCACGGCTCCGTAGGCGGTGAGCGCCCCCCAGTCGTGCCCGATGATGACCGCATCGTTCCCGCCCCCGAGGGCGTCGTGGAGTGCGTTGGCATCACGGATCAGGGCGCCGATCTGGTAGCGGCCGTCCGGTGGGATCTCCGTGGGAGCGTATCCCCGCAGAAAGGGGGCGACCGCATGAAATCCGGCTGCCGCGAGTCTGGGCAGCAGGAAGCGCCAGGTGTGCGCAGAGTCGGGAAATCCGTGAAGGCACAGGGCAAGCGGACCATCTTCTGGACCCTCATCGAACGTGGAGAACTCAAGCCCGTTAGCTGTGACCTGGTGTTGTTCCATGTTGAATTAACGCATAACCCGAAGCACGGGTATCGTCGCCATAGTGAATGTGACGTTTTACGGCGTCCGGGGGTCTTGTCCGTGTTCGGGGGATCGTTACCGGCGATACGGGGGGAATACGTCCTGCCTGTTGATCGACATCGAGGGGGACGAGCCCTTGATCGTCGACCTGGGTACCGGTCTACGGGCGCTGGGGGCTGACCTCTTGAAGGAATCGCGCGGCATCGGTGGGCCCTTGCACGCCACCGCCCTCTTGACCCACCTGCACTTCGACCACATTCTCGGCCTCCCGTTCTTCGGTCCACTCCAAGACCCAGGGTTCCGTCTCACAATGCATGGTCCGGCTCAAGCGAATGGAAGCCTCAAGGACGCGTTGCATGCCGCCGTGCAGCCACCGGTCTTTCCGATCCACATGGACCAGTTCCGTGGGGAGATGGTCATGATCGACACCCGGGACGAGGACTTCTCGATCGGGTCGGCCAAGGTCATGGCGCGTTCGATCCCGCACAGCGGCACCACCCTGGGCTATCGCATCGAGGCGGAGGGCCGCTCCATGGCGTACCTGCCCGACCACCAGGCGCCCCTCGATCGTCGCAGCATCTCCGATGCCGTTCTCGAGCTCTGCCGCGAGGTGGATCTGTTGGTGCACGACGGCCAGTACACCGATGACGAGTTCTCGGCCAAAGCCGACTGGGGTCATTCGACGGTGGCGTTCGCGGTCCATGTCGCGGCGGAATCGCGTGCCAAGAAACTCGTGCTCACCCATCACGACCCGTCGCACGACGACAGCGATCTCGATCGCATCTTGTCCCTGGCTCGCCGCCTCCCTGAGGCCACGGGGATCGACGACGTGTCCTTGGCGCGTGAGTCGCACTCCATAGACCTCGGGCAGTCGTAGATGTCGGGCCTCGACCAGGCCCGGTTTCGCGAGGTGCTCGGGCACTTCGCCACCGGCATCACCATCGTGACAGCGATCGACCAAGGGGAGCCGGTCGGTTTTTCGTGCCAGTCCTTCGCCGCCCTCTCGCTTGACCCGCCCATGGTCATCCTGGCCCCGGCCAAGTCCTCAACCAGTTGGCCGCGCATCGCCCGGGCAGGTGCGTTTTGCGTCAACATCCTGGCGGAGCACCAAGAAGCAGTGTGCCGGGCCTTCGCCGTCTCGGGCGGCGACAAATTCGATGGGGTGGACTGGACTCCAGGGATCACAGGTGCCCCTCTGATCGCTGGTTCACTCGCCGCCGTCGAGTGCACGCTCGGGGCGATCTATGAGGGCGGAGACCATGAGCTGGTCACCGGCCATGTGGTGACCATGGAGATCGGCGAGGGATCGCCCCTGTTGTTCTACCGTTCCGGATTCGGGCGCTTCGTGGCGTAGGCGAGCACTGCTACCGTTCCCCGATGCCCGAACTGATCGCTTCTTCGACCATCAATGACGTCCTGCTCGTGCGGCCGGACGTCCATGGCGATGAGAGAGGTCGCTTCGTCGAGACCTACCGGCGCAGCTGGTTCCCTCTCGGGCGGGAGATGATCCAGGGCAACCGGTCCGAGAAGCAGGCAGGAGCAGTGGTCGGGTTGCATTATCACCTGCACCAAGCCGACTACTGGTATGTCCTGCGCGGGAGTGCCCGCGTGGTGTTGCATGATCTCCGTCAAGGCTCGTCCACGGATGGCGCGACCGAAGTGGTGGACCTCGACGGGGATGTCGACCAGGGGCTCTTCATACCTCCCGGCGTGGCCCACGGCTTCGCCGCGTTGACAGATGTTCTGCTGTGGTATCTCGTCGACGGCTACTACAACGAGTCCGATGAACTCGGCCTGGCCTGGGACGACCCCACTGTCGGCGCTGTCTGGGGGTTGACGGACCCCATTCTTTCGAATCGGGACAAGGGCAACCCCCGACGTGAGGACATTGTGGACGGGCTGCGGCCCCGAGTCACGATGCGCACATGACGCGGGGGCACAGCAGAAGGCGGGCGACAACCGGAGAATCTGGCGCAACGTGCGCCCTCCCCACCGGGCAATAGGCGTTGGAGGCGTCCCGACGGTGGCAACTGAAATTTTGTTTCCCACGCGGTTCCGCGGAGCCACCGCGTCCTGTTGAATAGGAGGTAATGCTGATCGGTGAGATCGTGGCGGCGGCGGTGGTGGTGACGGCGCTCACGCTGGCCCTCCTCACCCGGCGAATGGCCCGCGACGATGTGCACTCGGTCGAGGGGTACCACCGATCCATTCACACGCTCGAAAGCATCAATGCACATCCGGCGGTCCCTATGGCCACCATCGAGTCCGATCTTGGTGCCACTACCGTCCACTCCGAGAGCGCCGTTCGCGTGGTGGGCACGCCGCCGGTCCGCGTGACCGACGCGCCATCCTCCGCAGCGCCATCCGGGCGGCCTCTTCCCGTGATGCATCACGACGCTCCCTTGCTATTCGACGATGCAGGACCTTCGACGCCGCCGGTCACGCACGATCTGCTCGTCAATCGGGACAAGGCGATGGGCTCGATCAACCACCGGCCCCGACGGCTGGCCGCGCCGGCGACTGCTGTGGCAGTCGTCATCGTCCTCGTCATCGTCCTCCTCCTCACCGGATCGCACGCCGTGGCACCCCAGCCCCGTCACCATGGTGGACGGAGCGGAAAGAGCGCCACATCGCACTCCGGCAGTAATGCCGGCGGAACGACCACGGCGAATACCACGTCGACCACATCCCCGCCGGTCGTCGTGCCGCAATCGGGCACGTCACGCGGCGCGACGTACGCCGTGCCGGGCAGCACATTCACCCTGGCCTTCTCAGCGACGTCAGGTTCCTGCTGGGTCGATGCCACCAATTCCACCTCAGGCGCCACACTGTTCACCGGAACGTTGCAGCCCGGCCAACAGCACTCGCTCGTGGCCTCGGGCCCGGTCACCGTCGTCCTCGGTGCGCCGACGGTGCTGGCCGTTTCGGTGAATGGGGGCGCAGTCGCCCTTCCGTCTCGCTTTCAGTCCCCATTCACAATGAAGTTCACGACTGCGAGCTGAGGCCAGACCCAGGTCGCTCGTCCGACGCATGCATCCCCAGCGCGTCGAGGAGGAAGGCGAAGACGAGTGCCTCCTCTTTCCAGGCGTCATAGCGCCCTGACGGTCCACCATGGCCGGCGCCCATTTCCGTACGCAGCAGGACACTGGTCGAAGGCGACACCGAGCGGATTTTCGCCACCCATTTCGCCGGCTCCCAGTAGCTGACACGGGGATCGTTGAGTCCAGCGGTGACCAGGAGATGGGGGTACGTCCGGGGAGACCCGTCGGGATTTCGCCCGCTGACGTTGTCGTAGGGCGAATAGGACAACATCCGGTCGTAGGCCGCTCGGTCAGCCAGCGGGTTGCCCCACTCTTCCCATTCGCCCACCGTGAGGGGGAGATCTGCGTCGAGCATCGTGGTGAGGACATCGACAAATGGAACCTGTGCCACGAGCGCGGCAAAGAGGTCTGGCGACGCATTGGCCACGGCGCCGATGAGGAGGCCGCCAGCGGACCCACCCCGCCCGGCCACGCCGTCGGATGCGGCGATGCCCTGAGCGATCAGATGCCGGGCGCAGGCGATGAAGTCGCTGAAGGTGTTGGCCTTGTGTTCCATCCTTCCGTCCTCGTACCAGGCCCGGCCCAATTCGCCGCCGCCGCGCACGTGTGCCACGGCGTAGACCATGCCCCGGTCGAGCAGCGACAGCCGATGCGATGAGAACGTCGGGTCAATGGAGTACTCGTAGGCGCCATATCCATAGAGAAGGCAAGGAGCGGGGAGCGCCAATCCTCGCCTGTGGACGAACGATATGGGCACACGCGTCCCATCTTCAGCGTCGGCCCAGATTCGCTGCGTGACGTAGAGCGCTGGATCAAAGTCGCCGAGAACCGGCTCCTGTTTGAGGAGCGTCTCCGTTCTGGTGTCGAGTGCGATCTGCAAGACCGACGTCGGCGTCACCATTGAGGTCCGGCCGAATCTGAGAGATGTCACATTCGGTTCGGGATTGGGTCCCAGCCACGATGCCGAGGGGCTCTCCGCCGAGGGGATGATCCAGCTGGCGGACAGGAGGTCCCCTGCCAGCGGATCGCTATCTGGTTGGAGCGGCACCACCCGGACGAAGGTCTCGGCCTCGGATCGCTCGCTGAGGACGAGGACGTCGGAGAATGCATCAACGTCTTCGATGCGCACCCCGGGGCGGTGGGGGATGACCTCGAACCATCCTTCCTCAACACCCGTGGCATCGTCTGCCGCAGCGAGGACACGGAAGTCCTTCGCGTCCTCGCTGGTCAAGACGACGAACCATCCGCGGGGACCCCGCCCCCTCAAGTGGTCGACGGAGTATTCGCGTCCTTCGCGCCGGGGCAGGATCACGCGGGGTTCGGCGGTTGGGTCGTCGGCCGGTATAGCCAGCCACTCGGTCGTGTTGGTGCTGTGCAGTGCCGCAAGCACGAAGGCGCCATCTCGGGTGCGTCCGGTCCCGAGGGAAAAACGTCGGTCCGCTTCTTCGAGCACCAAAGTGTCGAGGGAGGGATCGGTCCCGAGCTCGTGGCGCCACAGTTGGTAGGGGCGCATTGCGTCATCGAGACGGGTGTAGAACACCACGTTGGATGGGCCGGACCACGCCAACCCGTAACCGGTGTCGGGCACCACCTCGGGCGCCGTGTCGGATCGCTCGTCTGGCAGGAGCGACCGGAAACGAAGCTCATAGCGTTCGTCACCCTTGGTGTCGGTCCCGTAGGCCAGCGTGGAGTGGTCGGGACTGACCACGGCGGTCCCCACCGCGAAGTACTCGTGCCCTTGGGCCAGTTCGTTCTCGTCGAGGAGGATCTGCTCCTCCTCACCTGGTTCGCCGGCCGGCGGGAGCTCGTCCATTGCTCCCGCCGGCCGGCGGCAATGGATGGCGTAGTCCTTGCCCTCTTCGGTTCGCCCGTAGTACCACCAGGGTCCGCGGCGGGAGGGTACGGACATATCGGTTTCGAGGATGCGGGCCTTCATCTCCTCGAAAAGGGTGGCGCGCAGGCCCTCGAGGGGGGCGAGCACGTTGTCGGTGTACGAGTTCTCGGCTTCCAGGTACGACCGAACCTCGGGATTATCCCGTTCGCGGAGCCAGTACCAGGGGTCCACCCGATCGTGGCCGAAGGTCGTGAGGGTATGGGGCCGCTGGGGGGCCTGAGGTGGAGTTTCCATGCTCGGAGCCTGCCACGGCGGGGCTACGGGCGTGTCCAGATTGAGCGTTTCGGCTGGCCCGGGTAGTTGTTACTATCTACATAGGGGAAATACCTCCCTCGTGACCTCAGGAGCCCTATGGCTACAACAGATCTCGATCTCGGTCGCTACCAGCTTGGTTGGAGCGATGCCGAGGACTACATCTTCAAGCCCAAGAAGGGCTTGAACGAGTCCATCGTCCGAGAGATGTCGGAAATGAAGAACGAGCCCGAGTGGATGAGGGACTTTCGGCTGAAGTCGCTGAAGTACTTCGAGCGCAAGCCGATGGCCTCCTGGTTCGCCGCTCACATGCCCGACCTCGACTTCAACGACATCTACTACTACATCAAGCCCACGGGTGGGCAGGTGGACGACTGGGAAGACCTGCCGGACGCCATCAAGAACACCTATGAGAAGTTGGGCATCCCCGAGGCGGAACGCAAGTACTTGTCCGGGGTGACGGCCCAGTACGAGAGTGAGGTCGTCTTTCACCGTAATCGGGCCGACTTGGAAGCCCAGGGCGTCCTGTTCTGCGACATGGACACAGCCGTGCGGGAATACCCCGAGCACGTCCGTCGCTGGTTCGGAACGCTGATACCCCCCAACGACAATAAATTCGCCGCGCTCAACTCGGCCGTATGGTCAGGCGGGTCGTTCATCTATGTGCCACCTGGCGTCAAGGTCGAAATGCCCCTGCAGGCGTACTTCCGCATCAACGCAGAGAACATGGGCCAATTCGAACGCACGTTGATCATCGCCGACGAAGGTTCCCAGGTGCACTACATCGAAGGGTGCTCCGCACCCGTGTATTCGACCGACTCGTTGCACTCGGCCGTGGTGGAACTCGTGGCCCTTCAGGGTGCACGCATCACCTACACGACCATTCAGAACTGGTCTACCAACGTGTACAACCTGGTCACGAAGCGTGCTCGCTGCGAAGCGGAGGCCCACGTCGAATGGATCGACGGCAACATCGGCTCGCGCCTGACCATCAAATACCCATCCGTCTACCTCATGGGACCCAAGGCTTCAGGTGAGGTGCTGTCGGTCGCCTATGCCGGTGCGGGACAACATCAGGACGCTGGGGCGAAAATGTTCCATGTGGCGCCCGAGACGACGTCGACGATTGTCTCCAAGTCGATCTCCAAGGACGGTGGCATCACCACGTATCGAGGCAAGGTGCACGTCGATCCGGGCGCGACCGGAGCCAAGTCGTTCGTCCGCTGCGATGCCCTCCTCCTCGACGACGAATCCACATCGGAGACCAAGCCGTACATGGAAGTCGGCGAGCGCGACGCTCGCATCGGGCATGAGGCCACGGTGTCGAAGGTCGGCGACGACCAGCTGTTCTACCTGATGAGCCGTGGGCTTTCGGAGAGCCAGGCCATGGGGATGATTGTCAACGGCTTCATCGAACCTGTCACCAGGACCCTTCCTATGGAGTATGCAGTGGAGTGGAGCCGGCTGATTGAGCTGCAGATGGAGGGCTCCGTCGGCTGATCCACTCGACCGTGGGTGACGTGGCACCATAGAGACGTGCCGATGCGTGAGGAATGCACCCATTTTCAAAGCCGGACCTATGCCTCAGGCGAGGCGGCCCGCTTTTGCGTGCTCGACCTGGCACCTGAAGCCCCGTGGCGTTGCCCGGAGAACTGCCCCTCCTACCACCGGCGCCTGGCTGACGTCGGGTGGGTCCACGGCAGCCTGGTCGAACCGGCCATCGAAGACGAGCCGGGAACAGGTGGCCCCGAAGTGGCGGCGTTCTTGAGCTCTGTCGAGGAGATCGTCAATGAGGTCGCGCCGGGGGTGCTGGCCGAAGTCCGTGCTGAGGACGCCCGCAAGGAACGCGCCGAACATCGGTGGTGGCGCAAGAGGCGTTGAGACCTAGCGCCCGGTGAACGTGGGCGCCCGGCGCTCCATGAACGCTGTCATCGCCTCGACGAGATCGTCGGAGCCCAACATGCCGGCATTCCAGGTGGCGACGTAGTCCAGGCCCTCGGCGACCGTCCGACCTTCGTTGGAGGCCAACATGGCTTTGGTCCCCTGCACGGCAAGTGGGGAGTTTGCAGCGATCTCGTAGGCCATTTCATAGGCGGCCTGTCGCACCCCCTCGGCGTCGACGGCCACGTCGTTCACCAAGCCGATCTGCTTGGCCCGTTCGGCGCTGATGTCCTTTCCCGTGAATGCCAATTCGGCGACATGTCCGGCTCCGACGATGGAGGGCAGTCGCTGCAGGCTCCCGAGGTCAGCCACAATCGCCACCTTGGCCTCTCGGACCGAGAAGATGGCATCGGCCGACGCCAGCCGGATGTCGCACGCGGCGATCAGATCGACGCCGCCCCCGATGCAATAGCCGTGGACGGCAGCGATGACCGGTTTGGGGCACTGCGCCACCGCAGTGATGGATGCTTGGAGCCGGAGGATGTCCCTGCGGGCATTCAGCGCCTTCGCCGCACCCGACGTTTCCCGTGGCGACTCACCGCCCCCTGCGCCCCCTGCGCCCCCTGCGCCGCCCGCTCCGCTCAGCATCCCACCGAGCGCCTTGAGGTCAAGGCCCACGGAGAAGTGGGGGCCCTTGGCCGCGATGACGACGGCGCGCACGTCGGCGTCGTTGGTGACCACCTCCATCGCTCTCGGCAGGTCCCGCCAGAACTCCTCGCCCATGGCGTTACGCGCCTCAGGCCGGTCGAGCCACACCGTGGCCACAGCACCTGTGCGTTCGATGGCCAGAACCGGTGATGCAAATGTCGGGGTGTCGCCCATACCGGCAGGCTAATACCCGGAAACGACTGTCCAGGAGGCCACTAGAGTGGTGTGGGCGGTAGGTCCGCCCTGTAGCCGGCGCTGTAGGGATCCGATGCAGAATCCCCTCGCCGGGCTCCGTACCAATCGTACGGCGCGCCGCTCAAGCATTTGAAAGAGGTTCATGCTGCACACGTTCAACGCCGAGGGTTCTGCCGCCTTAGCGGGTCCCCCATGGCTCCGTGACCGGCGCGCGGCCGGTGTGGTGGCCCTGGAGGCATCTGCCATGCCCTCCGAAAGCGAGGAAGTCTGGCGCTATACGCCGATTGACGAGCTCAAGCTCGACGAGTTCGCTCCCGTCACGGCCTCGCCCGGACCCTTGCCGGGCGAGGGTGAGATCTTCCGGAAATTGGTGCTCTCAACCCTCGGGCGCGTGTCGGGAGAGGCCGTGGTGCACAACGGCTACCCCCTTTCGTTTCGAACCGACGATGTGGAGAGCGGGCTTGTCTTCGGCGGCTGCAACGACAATGCCGGCGGCAGGGAGATGGTCGGGGGTGTGCAGGTTGGAGGCGACGCGTTGGTGCTTCTCAACGACGCATTCCTGCCCGACGCCGTACTCATCGATGTGCCTGCCGGGGTGGTCGTTCCTGACCCGATCCTCGTTCTCCACTGGTGTGCGGGCTCCGAGGATCCAGCTGCGGGCTCAGGCATCCTTCCACGCACGTGCATCCGTCTCGGCAACGGCGCGCGCGTCGCGGTGGTGGAGGTCTATGCGGGGCCGCTGAACACGGTCCGCTCTCTTGTGGTGCCGGTGGCCGAATTGTCAGCGGGCGAGGAGGCCTCACTCTCGTATGTCTCTCTGCAGATCTTGAACGATGCGACATGGTCCATTGCTCGCCTGGCCGCCCGTGGCGGGGCGGGCTCCATGGTGCGCACCTTCACCGCTGGCCTGGGAGGTGCCTACGACCGGGTGCGTTCCGACGTCTCGGTTGAGGGTCGTGGCGCGCGCAGCGAGATTCTTTCGACCTACCTCGGCAACGGGACACAAGTGCACGACATCCGGACGCTGCAAGACCATGTGGCTCCGCGCACGAACAGCGAGCTCTTGTGTCAAGGGGCCGTCGCCGGCACCTCGCGGTCCGTCTACAGCGGCCTCATCCGGGTCCACCGCGGGGCAGTTCGTTCTGACGCACGACAGACCAACCACAACCTGGTTCTCGACGAGGGTGCACATGCCGATTCGGTTCCGAATTTGGACATACTGGAGAACGATGTGAAGTGCTCGCACGCGTCGACCGTCGGTCCGATCGACGAGGACCAGCGGTACTACATCGAATCTCGGGGCGTGGCGCCTGACGTTGCAGAAGGGCTGATCGTCCAGGGATTCTTCGACCACATCATCGATCGCGGCCCTATCCCCGCCGTGACGCCGCTGCTGAAGCGGGAAGTCCACGCGCGCCTCGATGTTGCCTTCGGCAATCGTCGGGTGCTCCGGGAGGCGGTTGATGTCTGAGACGATCATTCTTTGTCGCATCGACGAGCTGTCGTCTGGCGAGGCCAGACGGTTCGACGTTGCCGGTCACCGTATCGCCCTGGTACGCACCGACGACGAATTTCACGCGGTGGGTGATCGCTGCAGCCATGAGAATTACTCGTTGGCCGAGGGCGAAGTGTGGGTCGAAGAACGCGAGATCGAGTGCCCGCGGCACGGCAGCACGTTCAGCTTGCTGACGGGGAGTCCTTGCTCTCTCCCGGCCACCCATGCGGTGCCCGTGTATGAGGTGGAGATTGCCAACGGGAACGTCTCGGTGGTCCTGCCATGACGGCGCACACCTTTGTCGTGGAAGGTCTGCACGCGTCCGTGGGCGGTCGTGATGTGCTGCACGGGATTGATCTCGAGGTCAAGAGCGGGGAAGTGCACGTTGTCATGGGACCGAACGGCTCTGGCAAGAGCACTCTCGCCCATGCCCTCATGGGTCGGCCCGGCACCACCGTGACGTCCGGCAGCATACGGATGGACGGTCAGGAGCTCGTGGACCTGCCCGCATGGCAGCGGGCCCGCGCCGGATTGTTCCTGGCCTTGCAAAACCCGGTAGAGGTTCCCGGGGTCGCGCTGCGGGACGTGCTCGATGCGGCCACAGAGGGCAAAGGCGATGTCACGCTCGACGAACGACTGGTGGCGGAGGCAAAGGCCGTCGGCCTCGACCGGAGCCTACTGACGAGGTCGCTCAATGTCGACCTCTCCGGAGGGGAGAAGAAGCGGACCGAAATGGTGCAACTGGGGGTTCTCCAGCCGGCATTGTGCATACTCGACGAGATCGACTCGGGGTTGGACGTTGACGCGTTGGGAGAGGTGGCCCGGCGGTTGCAGCGAGCAACCGTGGAGTGGCAGGTCGGCATACTCGCCATCACGCACTTTCACCGATTCCTGGTCGAACTGGAGGCGGACATGGTGCACGTCATGGTCGACGGGCGCATCGTGGCGAGCGGTGATGCCGACCTGGCCCTTGAATTGGAGCAAACCGGCTACGCCGGATACAGCACCTGATGCACGTGATACAGGATCGGGTGACCCGGTGCGGGAGCTGTCGCTTGGTACCGTAGGCCCTCATGGCGAATGGTCGTCCAACGGACGACGGGTCCAGCCGCTCATCCCGTAGAAGACGTGACAAGGTCGCGAACGCAGGTGGGCTCGAGGCCCTCGGCGAAGAGATCGGCACCGGTACCACCGCGGGTTCCGTGGCCAACCAATCCGGGTTGCAGGCGCTCGGGGCCCGCATCGATGAAGCGGATGGGCGTCGTGCCGGCGGCCATCGCAGGCGACGGCGCTGGAGCGTGCGGCGCAAGGTCCTCACGGTCCTGGCCTCACTCCTGGTGCTGGCCCTGGTGGCGGTTGGCGGTGGGTACATCTATCTGCAGAGAAGCATCGACTCCATCAACAAGCTCCATGTCAGCGACGAGGTCGCGGTGGAGAACGGCGCGCCGTTCACCATCCTCGTCATCGGTTCGGACACGCGTGTCGGGCAGAACAGCAAGGAATTCGGGTCGACGGCCGACGTGGCCGGACAACGCAGTGACGTGGTGCAACTCTGGCGCGTCACGCCGTCGAAGAAGGAGATTCAGGTCGTCTCCATACCCCGCGACACCGTCGTGTCGATGCTCGGTTCCGACGTCGCGCAATTCGGCAACTTCAACCGCATTAACTCTTCCTTCGATTCGGGCACCAACCAATTGGTCGAGACGATCACGGCCAACTTCGGGATTCCGATCAATCACGTGGCGGAGATCGATTTTTCCGGCTTCGAGGATGCGGTCACGTCAGTAGGCGGCGTCTACCTCGACTTCAACTACCCGGCCAAGGATGCCTATTCCGGCCTCGACATCACCGCGCCGGGATGCCAATTGCTGAGCGGCGCCCAAGCGCTTGCCGTGGCCCGCTCACGGCACTACCAGTATTTCGAGAACGGGGAATGGCAGTACGACGGCACGAGCGACTTCGGGCGCATTCAACGCCAGGACGCCTTTCTTCGGGCGTTGATCACTGCAGTCAAGTCCAAAGAGACCAATCCCATCGCCCTGGCCAGGTTCGCCGGTTCTCTCCACGAGGGTCTGGAGATTGACGACGGGTTCAGTGCCAGCGAATTGATCGGCCTGGCCGAGACCTACCGCTCATTCGACGCCGGCGAGCTGGCGGCGCAGACGCTGCCGACGGAACCAAGCTCGGCCTTCCCCGGCCTGGGCGACGTGCTGGTGGCCGATCAGCCGGCAGTGCAGCAGATGCTGGTGAACATCTTCGGGTCTTCCCTGACCGGCCCGACCAATCCGCCGCCCGACCTCAACGGTGTCGCCGAAGCTCCGCCCACGGTCTCGGCGACCACCGCTCCGACGGGTGCCCAGTCACAAGCGGGAACGACGACACCGACCACATCCGCGGTTCCATCCTTTGATCCCACGCCCTGCACCCCTGGTTGACCCGACCGGTCGACCGGGCAAGAGCAACCAATTTGCACCCAAGGCGACCAAATGGCGGGGCAGATTGGACGTACACTGTTACTAGCTCACGAGGGCGAAAGCGGCTCCGCTCACGGAGGCAATGATCGGCGGTCCCCATGGGGCGCAAGGGGAACGCAGTGCAGGACACAGTCTCTTGCCGTGGACAGCTCCCGAGGCTCACCATTTCGGCCCATGCCTGCGGGAAGAGCGGTGGGATCCTCAAGATGCCGGCCCCGCGCGCCGCACTCCGTCACGCCGTCCCCGTCGTCCTCGAGGCCATCATCGCCCCATTGGGACTCTTCTACCTCGTCTTGATGCTGTGGGGATTCCGCGGTGCGTTGATAGCCGCCCTCGCCTGGTCGTTCCTCGCTCTGGGCCGAAGGTTGCGCCGGGGAGAGCGGGTTTCCATGTTGCTGTTGCTGGGCACGTTGCTCCTCACCCTGCGCACGGCGGTGTCGTTCATCACGGGGAGCGCGTTCATCTATTTCGCACAGCCGACAGCCGGCACGATCGTGATCGCCTTCGTGCTGTTCGGCTCAGCTCTCGTCAGGCGCCCTTTCACTCAGCGCTTTGCGGGAGATTTCTGCCCTATCGACCCCGAGATACTGGCTCGGCCACTGGTGCACAGGTTCTTCGTGCGGATCTCCGTACTGTGGGCCACGGTGCTCCTGCTCAATGCGGGGTTCGTGTTGTGGTTGCTCGTCACGTCATCGCTGCATGCGTTCGTGCTCGAGCGTGCGGCCGTTACCTATTCGATGACCGTGTTGGCCATCTACCTGTCGATCAGGCAGTTCGTCGTGATGATGCGGGGCGACGGGATCACGGTGCAGTGGGGGTCCAAGGTGGAAGCTGCTCTGCTCACGGTCGAGGCATAGGACCCACCTGATCCTCGGGTGCGACGCTTGTCACTCAGCGACTACCCGTTCAGGGAGGACTGCCGTTCCGTTCCCGTGTCAAAGAAGCTGTCGAGGTAGTCGTCGGCCGCCAGCTCGCTGTCCCTGACGAGCGAGAACACCTCGGCCCCGCTGGTCGGGTGACCGGGGAGCAGGCATACCTGCGCCAGATCAAGGTAGTCGACCTTCGCTGCCGCGGCATAGGTCGTCGCTTCCGTCTCGGCGAGGGAGATGGCGTCGTCAAAGCTGTCCGTGTACCACAAGGTCATCCGTTCCTCGTAAGTGAAGCCCCCGCCGCGCGCGGATCCGAACAGGCATCTCACGGTGTACCACTGGGGTCCGGATGATTCTTGGGGCATGCAGCAAGGGTAGATCGAGTTCAGGTCAGGCCTGGACAGACCAGGTCAGCCCACGTGTGCCGGCTGAGGCCGGTTGACCCGAGGTCGCGTGATCTCGAAGAATCCCGGCTCGAGAGCAAGGACGGTTATGGCGTCCCACAGTCGGACAGCCGCCTCGCCCGAGGGCGCAGGCGCCATCACCGGTCCCTTGAAGCCGTAAGGGGGCGTGGAGCGGACGACGATGGTCGGCGTCTGCGTCTTGGGACCGCCGAACTCGTAGGCGACCTCCATCGACTCGACAATCGGGGTGTCCCACCTGGGGTCGTCAGCGGCACCGAGGAGATGCGTGCCGAGACCACACGAGGAGAGGCAGGCCTCCAGGAGCGCGGCGCCGCCGCCCGGCGCGCCGTCGAAGTAGCGGCGACCCCATTCGGTGTAGAGCGCGTCCACGGCGGCTTCCCCGGCCTCGGCCCTCGCCGCTTCGAAGATGCGCAGCATTCGGTGCGAGAAGGCATGCGCCGCCAGTGCGGTTTCCCGCATGTGCGCCGGCACTGTTGGGGCCACGTCGTAGTCGTCGCGGATCTCGAGGCAGTAGGACCGCCAGGTGATGGTCAAGTCGCGTTCGGTGGCAACCTCTTTGGCCCAACGAGACGTGATCCACGCCCACGGGCAACTCGGATCGACGAAGAATTCGACATCGGTCATGTCAGGAGGCTTCTGCCGCCACTTCGTCCAGTCCCTGTGCCAGGGCGACCCAACTGAGCGTGGCGCACTTGATGCGCACCGGGAACTTCACCACACCCTGGAGCGCGGCGAGCTCACCGAGCTTGTCGAGATCGATGACGTCTGGCTCCTCGTTCTCGCCGTCCTTGCCGAGATGCGCTTCGTGGATCGACATCATCGTCTTGAAGGTGTGGATGAGCTGATGCACCTCATCCAGCGACTTGCCCTTGACGGCGGACGACATCAGGGAAGCCGAGGACTGGCTGATCGAGCACCCGGAGCCACCGATCTTGAGATCCGAAAGCTTGCCGTCTTCGACCAGAAGGCTGAGGACGACCTCGTCGCCGCACAACGGGTTGAAGCCCTCGACCCGATGGGCTGGAGGCGATTCGAGCTCGCCCCGGTTACGGGGCGAGCGGTAGTGGTCAAGGATGATCTCGCGATAGAGATCGTCGAAGTCGCCCATCAGCAGGCCTCGGGAGCAAGAGACGTCACCCGAACAATCTACCGGCTTCCACCAAACCCTCAATCAACACTTCGATGTCGTGTTCGTCGCTGAACAGGGACAATGAGGCACGGGCGGTTGCCTGGACACCCAGCTTGCGCATGAGCGGCTTGGCACAGTGGTGCCCCGGACGTACGCAGACACCGAACTGGTCCAGCACCTGCGCCACGTCGTGCGCATGGACGTCACGGTAGGCGAGGGAAATCACGCCTCCCCGGTCGGCACCGGCCGGCGGTCCGAAGATCCGGCAGTCGCTGCCCAACTTTTCGTCCAGGCGCGCCAGCGTGTAGTTCGTGAGGTCGAGCTCGTGCGCGCGAATGCGGTCCAGGCCGATGCCGCTCAGGTAGTCGACCGCGGTCGAGAGCCCGACTGCTTCGGCAATTGGCGGCGTGCCCGCCTCGAACCGTCCGGGAGGGGGCGCAGGGCGGAAGGAGTCGAGCTTCACGTCGAGAATCATGCCGCCACCACCGAGGAATGGCGGCATCGCGTTGAGGAGCTCTCGGCGGGCCCACAGCACACCGATCCCCGTCGGCCCCATCATCTTGTGGCCGGAGAAGGCCAGGAAGTCCGCTCCGAGCGTGGTGACGTCGACGGGGGCGTGGGGCACCAACTGCGCCCCATCGACCAGGACCACCGCACCGGCACTGTGGGCGACACCAGCGATCTCGGCAATCGGATTGATGGTGCCGAGGACGTTCGACATGGCGGACACGCCGACCAACTTGACCCCTGCCATCAAGGTGGCCAGGTCGCTGAGGTCGAGGCGACCCTCTCCGTCGACGGGTATGTAGCGGAGCTCGAGGCCAACCTCTTTAGCCAGCATCAGCCACGGCACGATGTTGGCGTGGTGCTCCATCTCGGTCAGCAAGATGTGATCGCCGGCCGAGAGGTTGGTGCGGGCCCATGTGTGCGCCACCAGGTTGATTGATTCGGTGGTGTTCTTGGTGAAGACGATCTCGTGGGCGGGCGCCGGTGCACCGATGAAGCGACCCACCACGACGCGGGCCCGCTCGTACAGGTGCGTCGCTTCCTCGGCGGTGGCATAGACACCCCGGTGGACGTTGGCATGCGTCGTCTCGTAGTAGCGCGCCATGGCGTCGATGACGGCCTGTGGTTGCAGGGCGGACGACGCCGAGTCGAGGTAGACGATCGGCCGGTCGTGTACGGTCCGGGCGAGAAGTGGAAAGTCCTTGCGGAGTGCTTCGACATTGAGCGGGGCTGTTGTCATCGCCACGCCTCGTATCCTTCGATCTCCACGCGCTTGGCCAGCTCGGCTCCGCCGCTCAGGACGATCCGGCCGTCGACGAGGAGATGGACGACGTCGGGAATCAGCTCATCGAGCAGGCGCTGGTAGTGCGTGATGGCCAGCACGCCGAGCTCGGGCCGCTCATCTCGCACCGCATGCACGCCTCGACCCACCACACGCAAGGCGTCGATGTCCAGACCGGAGTCGGTCTCGTCGAGCACCGCCACCCGGGGCTTGAGGAGCGCCATCTGCAGGATCTCGTTGCGCTTCTTCTCGCCTCCGCTGAAGCCCTGGTTGAGGTGGCGGCTGGCGAACGACGAGTCCATGCCGAGCCGCTGCATCCACTCTGTCATGAGGACGCGCACTTCGAGCGCCGACACGTCGTCGTCGGTGCGCGCCGCCATGGCCTGGCGCAGGAACTGGGTCACCGAGACGCCCTCGATCGATTCGGGGTACTGGAACGCCAGGAACAGGCCCGCCTTGGAGCGGACGTCGGTGGCCCACGCCGTCACATCCTCGCCGTCCAAGAGGATGGATCCGGAGGTCACGGTGTACGACGGGTGCCCCATGAGAGCTCCGGCGAGGGTTGACTTTCCGGCACCGTTCGGGCCCATGAGGGCGTGAATTTCGCCCGTTCCCACGGACAGATTGACTCCCCGCAGGATCTCCTGCCCTTCGGCGGAAACGTGGAGATCCCGGATCTCGAGCAAGGGAGTCGTCGTCATTTCTAAAAGTCTATCGTTTTGGTCAGGTATTCCTGACCGGGGCCTGGGTCACCAACCACGATCGACCCAATCTTGGAGGTGAGGGGATTCATTTCCCACCGTCGTGGCCACGCCGTGGCCCGGCAGGACCACCGTCTCGGGGGCGAATTTCGCAAAGATGCGGCGGTCGATCGAGGTGATGATGGATGCGAAGTCGCCGCCCTCGAACGACGTGTTGCCCGGGCCCCCGGGAAAGAGCGTGTCGCCCGTGAAGAGCAGGGGAGTCCCCTCCACGGCGAAACAGATGGAGCCGGGCGTGTGACCCGGGGTTGCAAGCGTACGAATGCGCAGGTCACCGACTCTGAGCTCCTCCTCGTCGGTGAGGATGAGGTCGTAGCTCGGGAGCATCCCGGCGTCCGCCTGTGTGACCGCCACCGAGATCCCGGCGTCGCGTACCGCGGGAACCGCCTGGATATGGTCCCAGTGTCCGTGGGTCTCCACCACCTGGTTCACGCCCAGGTTCCTGCAGATCTCGAGCAGGGCCTCGTGCTCGTTCGCGGCGTCGATGAGCATTGCATCGCCCGACCTTCGACAACGGATCACGTAGACGTTGTTGTCCATGGGGCCCACCACTATTTGGTGGACTTCCGCCGCCGCATCGCTCCATATCATCTCCAGCTGTCCCATGCCTCCAGCGTCTCACAATGAGGGACGTTCTGGTCGCGGTGGTCCCGATTCTGGTAAACAGCCTCCTGACGTAGTGGTGATCCGCCACCGCCCTCGACCTGGCCGCCGGGGGGAGATGAGCATCTAGGCAGAGGGAGCCCTCGAATGAACTTCGCATTTAGTGACGAGCAGGAGGAGTTGCGCACGTCGGTGCGCCGGTTCCTGGCGGAGAAGTCTCCCGAGACCGAGGTGCGGCGCTTGATGGAGACGACCGAGGGCTACGACCCCGCGGTGTGGAGCCAGATGGCGGACCAGTTGGGGCTGCAGTCGCTCACGATTCCCGAGGAGTACGGGGGTTCGGGGTTTTCCTACGTCGAGCTGATCGTGGTGCTGGAGGAGATGGGCGCTGCGCTGCTGTGCGCTCCCTTCTTCTCCTCCGTTGCCCTGGCGGCCAATGCGATCCTCACGTCGGGTGACGAGGATGCCAAGAAGCACCTGCTCCCGGGAATCGCCTCGGGCGAGACCATCGGGACGCTCGCCATCACCGAGGACAATGGAAAGTGGGACT
>ODAK010000615.1_pt1 | contig 40922 bp, 38 predicted proteins | sample 1539591 | NCBI WGS metagenome assembly ODAK01 (sample SAMEA3539303, study PRJEB22396) | soil metagenome | biome: tundra; feature: field; material: soil | place: USA | collected 2010-05 | depth 0.15 m
CAGCGTTGGAATCTCACCAACTTCGCTGCCGCGAGGCGTTTACGACTTTATCTCACGCGAGCGGCCGGGGTCGGCGAACCGCGGGGCCGTGACGACCCCACTTCAGGGAGCGAGTTCGCCTAGTCCCCGACAGTGTGGCTTGGGCCCCGCGTTGACGTTGCCGTATCGGTGTCGGGTCATGGCCACGCTTTGTTCACTGAGCCAACGCGGACCTTCCACGGCCCCCGACTGGGCGAGCGGTCGCCGGTCGGTGGTAATGCCGCGCTCCAGTAATTCGGCCACGGGCGCCGGTTCTTGGCTGAGCCAGCGCACCCTGGCGTAGGAGCCCGCCCGCTCCAGTAGTTGACTGACGCTCTCAACGGTGACGCTCACGACACCCCGCAAGTGCGAGCCCGCACTTAGGGCGACGACCGCGCCCGTGAGTGCACCGACAGTGTGCACAAAATTGGCGTCGTCTACGCCGAAGGAATCGTCGATACGCACGACGATGGGGGCCAGGGTGCGACGGTAGCGCTGCACGTTGACTTCGACGCTGAGACCCGACTCGTCACGAGCCAGTGAACCGTAGTTCTGCCACCACGTCGTCAGTTCGGCCAACGCCGCTTCGCCGTCGCGCAGGACTGGCCAACGCCGAAGGCAGTTGACGTAGTTGGGTCCGCCCGCCTTGGCGGTGGGGCCGACGCTGCTTCGCTTCCAGCCTCCGAATGGTTGGCGATTGACCACCGCGCCCGTGACGCCGCGGTTGAGGTAGAGATTTCCCGCCTCCACGTGATCAATCCAGTACTGACACTCCGCCTCATCCAACGAATGCAGGCCGGCGGTGAGGCCGTAAGGAACCTGGTTCTGCCAGGCCAGGGCGGTGGCAAAGTCCGGCGCCGCCATGACCGCCAAGACCGGACCGAACCATTCGTTCATGTGACTCCACGATCCCGGTCGCACACCGATCTTCACGCCGGGACGCCATTGCAGTTGGGCCTCGTCCAGTGACTCAGGTTCCACCAGCCATGCCTCGCCCGGTTCGAGCTGCGTGAGCGCCCGGACTAGCATCGGCTCAGCGGCGCGGATGATAGGACCGACCGCGGTGCCCAGCTCGTAACTCGGACCGACCCTCAGACTCTTCACCGCGTCGCAGAGTTGACGCACGAAGGCGGGATTCTTAACGATTGACTCGTCGACAATGGCGAGACTAGCGGCGCTGCACTTTTGACCGGCGTGACCAAAGGCCGACTGCACCAAGTCCTTGACCGCCAGATCAATGTCCGCGTACGAGGAGATCAGCATTGCGTTCTTGCCGCTGGTCTCAGCCAGAAGGTTGATAGCTGGCTTCCAGGAGGTGAAGAGTTTCGCGGTCTCGAAGGCTCCGGTGAGGATGACGGCGTCGATGCCGTGGTGCGTAATCAAATGACGGCCGCTCTCATCGTCTCGGGTGGGCAGGAACTGCAGCACGTCGCGGGGCACTCCCCCGTCCCACAACTGCTGAACCAGTTCCCAGGCGGTGGCCACCGTTTCGGGGGCGGCCTTCAAGATGACGGCGTTGCCCGCCGCCAACGCCGCGCACACCCCGCCGCAGGGAATGGCGTAGGGAAAGTTCCACGGCGGCACCACCAGCACCACGCCGAGCGGTTTCGCGTCGCCATCGTCTCGAATACTCGAGGGATAGTAGCGAGCGAAGTCGATGGCCTCGCTCACTTCGGGGTCGGCCTCGGCCACGGTCTTGCCGGCGTCGCGGGCCATGACGGCGATACTTATGGCGCGACACTGCTCCATCACGTTGGCCGCGCGTTCGAGGATTGTCCGGCGCTCTTGGCTACCCATCGCCGCCCACCTCGGTGCCGCGGCCCGGGCGCTCGCGACCGCGAGGTCGATATGCTTTTTGCTCGCCACGCTGTAGCGATACCAGGCAGCACCGTCATTGCTGGGGTCGCGACCTTCTTCATACTGCACACCCATGATGTCAGCGTTATTGATGACCAGTGGAATCTTGTGCAGGCTAAGCGAGCTGACCCGGTCGAAGGCGCTCACGACGTCTCGTACGTAGCTCGGGTTCGTAGGGTCGCCGTCCGCACAGTTCTCGAACGCGTCGAGCGTCGACTCCGGTGGCGGAGAGTGGCGTCGTGACGTCGAATCAACATGGTGACGGTCCTCCACCGAGTTGATGAATCTCTGCTGTTGGTCGTCAAAGACCTCGGGATCGTTGGCAATGTAAAACGCAGCCTTCAGATAATTCTCGTCCGAGGTGTTTTCATCGAGACGGCGCACCAGATAGGCCACCGCGGCCGCGAAGTCGTCGTGGCGAGTGACCGGGGCGTAGAGCAAGACGTGACGACCGCTTTTGACGATGGCGAGCGCCTCGGCAGTGGCCATTCCCTCGAGCATCTCGATGTCGAGTTGGTCCAGTACGCCACGGTGCTCGGCGACGACGAGGGCCCACGACAGGTCAAAGAGGTTATGACTCGCCACGCCCACTCGTAGTGCGCCGCCGTACTCGGCGCGCAGGCAGAGATCGACCAAGCGCAGATAGTTAGCGTCGACGTCAGCCTTTGAGCCGTAGGGTGCGGGCGTCCAGCCGTGCAGCTGCGCTTCGGCGTGCTCCATCGCCAGATTCGCGCCCTTGACGAGACGGATCTTGACGTGGCCACCGCTTCGCGCGAAGCGAACGGTGGCCCACTCAACCAGTTCTTCCAATGCCTGGTCGGAATCGGGCAGGTAGGCCTGGAGCACGATGCCGGCGTCGAGCGTGTCGAACGCCGTCTCGGACAACACGGTGCGAAACGCGTCGACGGTGAGGCGCAGGTCGCGAAACTCCTCCATGTCGAGGTTAACGAAGACGCCGCAGCGTTGTGCCTCGCGAAAGAGCAGTCGCAGCTTCTCGCTGACGCGCTGCAAGCAACCCTCGTGATCAATCGCGGTCAGCTGACTCACCACCGAGGAGAGTTTGACCGAAATGTAGGTCACCTCATCGCGCCCCATCATCTCGACCACGCGATCAAAGCGCTCGTTTGCCTCGCCTTCGCCCAGCACCGCTTCACCGAGCACGTTGATGTTGAGTGCGATGCCCTCGCTTCGACGGCGCTCGAGGTGACGACGAAGTGACTCGCTCTCGCTGTCCAGTATGAGGTCCTTGGACAGGCGGCGCACCCGGGCGTGCACCACCTTCACAGCCGTCGAGGGCGTCAGTCGCGATACCAAGGAAATGAGACGCAATCCCAACGCGTTGGACCGTCCGAAGCCAACCACCGTCGCACGGCGCGCCGCGCGCCTCAGAATGCCCGCGGCACTGCGCAGCGACGACACTCGCATCACTTCGTCGGTCAAGGTCATGGTGACTTCAATCGCGTCGCGATCGCGCAAGAGGCGCGCGAACCTTTGGCGATTAGCTCGTTCGTGATTGGTACGCAGTCGCTCGGCCTCGAGAATGAGCTGACGGGCCTTCACACAAGAAGCGGATGCCAGCGCGTCGAGGGCACGATCGGTCGTCAATTTCATAGTCAAAACTCTTCTCTAATCGAGTCTACGTAGAGAACATCATCGCGAAGGTCAGGTCCAAATGACGCAAACGGTGAAGCCGTTGCTATACCGTCATGCCACCATCAACGGCAAAATCAGCCCCGGTAATCGCGGATGACGCCGGCGAACAGAGCCAGGTGATGGCCTGGGCTATCTCCACCGGTTCGATGAGGCGACCGATCGGCTGTTGCGCGGCGAACGCCTCTCCGTTCTCCAGGCCGTACACCGCGGCCGACGCCTCCAGGATCGCCGTGCGAGTAGATCCCGGACTGACCACGTTGGCGGTCACCCCGTACTCGGCGAGGTCCATCGCCACTGCGCGAATGAGGCCCACCACCGCGTGCTTGGCCGCACTGTAGGCCGCCAGGTGACGAAGCCCCATGGTTCCCGCCGCGGAGGCAACGGCGAGAATGCGACCGTTCGCTGCGACGCCGTTCGCGATCAACGTCGGCGCCGCCGCCTCGATGAGTCGTCGGGTGCCCAGTACGTTGACCGACCAGACGGCGTCCCACGCCGCGTCGGATACCTCCCACAAGGGCCCACCGCCGGCCACCACGCCGGCGCAGGCCACCACCGCATCGAGGCGGCCAAAATGCCGTACGGCCGTTTCCACCGCCAACTGCATGTCGGTGGCGCTGCGCACGTCGCCAACGAGTCCGAGCACCGCTTCACCGTGATGCGCCACGACGGCGTCCAGTTCGCCCGGCGTCGCCAGGGCGTAGGGAACTTCGGGGATGTCACGACATCGGTCCACCGCCACGACCCGGTAGGACTCGTTGACCAGGGCGTCGACTGTCGCCGCCCCGATGCCGCGGGCCGCGCCGGTCACGATGGCGACGCGATTCACGTGCCCAGCGTTCGGTAGAAGTCCGCCGGCGCGACCACGTCGTCGCGGGTGAGTTCGCCGATGTTGGAGCGGCCGAGGCCCAGCAGCGTGGCATCGATGCCGCCGCGCAGGATGTCGAGCACGTTCTCGACACCGGCCTGTCCGTTGGCAGCCAGTCCCCACAGCGAGGCCCGGCCGATCATCACGGCCCGCGCGCCCAGGGAGAGGGCCTTGACTACGTCGCTGCCGCGGCGCACCCCGCCGTCGAGCAACACTTCGATCTGCTCGCCCACCGCGTCGACCACGGCCGGCAGAGAGCGAATCGGGGCCGGCGTGCCGTCCAGGTTGTTGCCGCCGTGGTTGGAGACCGACAGCGCGGTGGCGCCCAGCTCCACTACCCGCTTGGCGTCATCCACCCGGCTCACGCCCTTGACCATGAACGGCCCCTCCCATTGGGCGCGCAGCCACCCCACGTCGGCCCAACTAGGCAACGGGCTCTGCATCCACTCGAAGTATGCACCAAAGAAGGTTGGCGCACTGCCCCCCGGCGGCGCCATGTTGGGCGTCAAGAGCGTGGGCATGTGCCCGGCGCGGGCGTAGGAGAGGAACCAGCGCGGCCGCGTCAGCACCTGCGGCGCCAGCTTTATGGCCGCCTTCAGGTCGATCTTGTCGGGAATCCAAGGGCTTCCCCAGTCACGTCCGTTGGAGAAGGACCAGTCGAGCGTCAAGATGATCCCCTTGGCCCCCGCCGAGCGAGCCCGTTCCAGGCGCTGGAGCATCGAGTCGCGATTGCCCGCCCAGTACATCTGAAAGAACACTTGAGTGCACGCCGCGCAGACGTCTTCGATCGGGCAGCTGGCGAAGGAACTGAGCCCCATGGCGACCCCGCGATTGGCGGCCGCACGGGCAACGGCCACTTCGCCTAGCGGGTGCACGGCCTGCACGCCGGTAGGCGAGATCACTACCGGCATCGAGATCGACTGGCCCATCACCGTGGTCGACATCGAGCGCTCGTTGGCCAGTCCCGCGACGTGCGGCGCGAAGCCCAACTGATCAAAGGAGTCAAGGTTGTCCATCGAGGAGAGGCCCTTTTCCGAACCGCCGATCAGCGCTCCGTAGACCGACCTGGGCAGTATCTTCTCGGCGCGACGTTGCGCCACGGCCACCGTCTCAAACCACTTTGACGCCATGTGTCTCCCGTAACGACTCAGTGCGACATTACCCGAGCGCCCAAAACGGCGGTTTCGTCAGTGCGTTGCGATCGACACCGGCACCCGACGCGAATGGTCCGGTGAGGAGCGGGGGCGCAGCACCACGCCTTTGGCCGTCAAGGCGACCTCGCCGTGGCCGAAAACGCACTCGGGGTCGGGGTCGCTGCGCTCCAAGCCGGAAAAGAATTTGGCGGCCATGCAGCCACCGCGACAGGCGTCGTAGGACCCGCACGAGCCGCACGCTCCGGGATTGCCGGGCTCGCGCAGCGAACGAAAGAGATCACTGTGGGTCCACACCTCGTTGAACCCGCTGTCGCGCACGTTGCCCGCTTTGAACTCTTCGTGGATGACGAAGGGGCAGGCGTAGACGTCGCCCACCGGATCGATGAGACACACCACGCGACCGGCCCCGCAGAGATTGAGCCCCTCGAGCGGTTCGCCCAACGCGGAGAGATGAAAAAAAGAGTCGCCCGTCAACACGTGCGGTCGCCGCACCAGCCACTGGTAGAGGTCGCGATTCTGCTCGCGAGTCGGGTGCAGTTCTTGCCACTGTTCGACCGCGCGGCCCGAGGGACGCAGGCGCGTCAAGCGCAGCGCAGCGCCGTACGTCGCCGCGAGCTGTTCCAGGTGATCGAGCTGTTCAATGCTGTCACGCGTCATGACGACCGAGATCTTAAAGGGACCGAAGCCCGCGGACTTGAGATTGTCCATCGCGCTGCGCGCTGCGGCGTAACTTCCCACACCCCTTACACGGTCGCTGGTGACGGCGTCCACGCCGTCGATGGAGACTTGAACGTCGAGATAGTCAATGCTCGCGAGATGCCGGGCCGCCGCTCGATCAATGCGCGTGCCGTTGGTGGAGAACTTCACGCCGACTTTTTGATCGACGGCGTGTTCGACGAGTTCAAAGAAGTCACGACGGATCATGGGCTCACCGCCGCCGACGTTGACGTAGAAGATCTGCATGGCGGCGATCTCGTCGATCAACGACTTCGCTTCGTCGGTGCTGAGTTCATTGGGGTCGCGGCGCCCGGACGAGGAGAGGCAGTGCGTGCAGGCGAGGTTGCAGGCGTAGGTCAGCTCCCACGTCAGACAGATCGGGGCACTCAGTCCCCGTTCAAAGCGGTCGCGCAATGAGCTGTTAGCGCCCACAGAGGATCTCCGATGCGACCAGTGAAGAGAGCGCCGTCACGAACCGGTCGCGCTGGCCCGATTCCACCACGGCGTCCATTGCCTGGTCCGCGCTGTCGAACTGGTCCAAGGTGCGCACCAGCGTCACCAGTTGAGGAGACTTGAGAAAGACGAGTCGACGGGTGCCGTGGTGATAGGCCATGGCGCCGAAGGCTTCGACGCGCAGCGACACCAGGGGACTCACGCGCCACGGCGTCGAAGGATCGAAGGCAGTCGACGACGTCGAAGACACGATCTAGTACACCCCGCAGAGGCCGTCGATCGACACTTCCTCAACTAAAAGCTCCTCCACCTCGCCAATCTCCACCACTTCTTCGTCAGCATTAATCGTCTCAGTCGACACGGTTCCTCCTCGAACGCTTCCATTCTGGCCGTTCCGTCAAGACTGGGGCGACCAACCGTGCCAAACTTCGCTCGTGACCAGTCCGCTACCCGTGGCGCCCGAACCAGTTGACGCGCCCGTCGTCATGGGCACGTTGGTCACGCTCGACGAAGAGGCCCGGTTTCTCGATCGCGACCTCATTGCCGGTGGCGCACCGTGGCGACTACTGCACTTGCCGGGCGGATCGCGCACCGTCGCCGAGCGGTGGGTCGGCGGGGGCGAGGTTCGCGCCGGCGAGGAGCGCTTCGCACGAACGCTGGTCCAACAGGGACTGCTGCATCCCCACTTCCAAGGCGAACTGAAAATTGACGACGTCGACGTGGTGATTCCGGTGCGCGACGACGTGGCGTCGCTTCGCTCGCTCTTGACGCAACTCCAAGAGTTCCACGTCACCGTCATTGACGACGGCTCGTTGCACCCAGTGCTCGTACGTGAGTGCGCCCATCAGTTCGACGTGGCGCTCGTTCGCCTCGAAGAGAATCAAGGGCCAGCCGGCGCACGCAACGCCGGCTTCCTCGCGACTACTCGTCCCTTCGTCTGGTTCCTCGATGTCGACGTCACGCTCGACAACGCCCTCGACGTGCTGGAGCGCCTGAGCGCGCAGTTCGCCGATCCACTACTCGGCGCCATTGCCCCTCGGATTCGCGGCGGCGGCGGCTCGTCGATGCGCGACCACTTCGAACAGCGATTCAGTCCGCTCGACATGGGTTCGCGCAGCGGACTTGTGGTACCGGGCGGCCCCGTTGGCTACGTACCGAGCGCCTGCCTGGTGGTGCGCCGAGGCGCCTTCGGCGACGGCTTCGACGAAGAGCTACGCGTCGGCGAAGACGTTGACCTGGTGTGGCGGCTCTCGGACCGCGGCTGGCTCGTGCGCTACGTGGCCGACGTCGTGGTTGTGCACCGCGCGCGTGGCACGTGGCGCAACTGGTGGGATCAGCGGGTCAGTTACGGTGCATCCTCGAGCGACCTCGCCCAGCGCCACGGTGCACGACTTGCCCCCCTTCGCTCCGACGTATGGACGCTCGTCGCGTGGGCCAGCGTGTTAGCCGCCAAGCCAATGATCGGCGCACGGATCGTTCGTGTGGCGCGCACAGCACTTCGCTCGCGCCTGGCCGAGAGCACCGACGACGCGGACCACGTGTCGAGCGAAGTGGTTACCAAGGGCATGCTTCGAGCGGGCGGACCACTTGCGCGCGCCCTCGTGCGGACCTTCGGACCGCTCGTGGTGCTCGTGGCGTTGCACCCAAAACTGCGCCGACGGGCGCTGCTGGTTTTTGCCGTGGGCACCGCTTGGCGCTGGCGCCGTACCCGGTTCCACGCCAGTGACGTGCCGTTAGCGCTCGCCGACGACCTCGCCTACAGCGTCGGCGTGGGCCGGGGCGCGTGGCAAACCAAGTCACTAAAGGCCTTGACACCACACGTCACGAAGTCCTCTTTGAGCGTGCGCGAACTGCTGGGCTTGCCGCAACGAGCGCCCGACTAATTAGAAACGCACAACCCCACGAACGTTCTTGCCCGCCTCTAGGTCGAGGTACCCCTGGTTCACCTCGTCAATGGTGTACTCGCGCGACACCAACTCGTCGACGATAAATTTTCCCTCGTGGTGCAGTTTGAGCAGTCGCGGGATCTGCACCCGTGGCGCGACCGAGCCGAAGATGGTGCCCCGCAACTCTTGGTTATACAGCGTGAACATCGCAAGATTCAGATCCACCTGGGTCTGGGCGAACGGCGCAATCGCGGTGGCGACGATGACGCCACCCTTGGCGGTAATGGATCGGGCCTGCTCGATCAGGTCGCCCGTCAGACGGCCCGGGGTCAGGATCACCACGTCGCAGTTCTTGCCGGCGGTCAGTTCGCCCAGGAACGTGAACGCCGCATCGAGCGCAGAAATCGCGCCGTGGGTGGCGCCAATCTTCATCGCGCGATCGACCTTGGACTGATTGGTATCGATGGCGATGACCGCTCGCGCACCGGCGTGCACGGCGCCTTGTACGGCGCCGGAACCCACGCCGCCGCAGCCAATGACGGCCACCACGTCGCCCGGTTTCACTCCGCCGCGAGTGGCGGCCGAGCCGAATCCGGTGGCCAGACCGCACGAGATCAGGGCCGCCGCGCGCAGGTCGTACCAGGGATCGATCTTGAGCAGCGACGCCTCGTGCACGACGATGTACTCGGAGAAGGTGCCCAGCTGCGCGTAGCGATTGAGGTTCTTGTCTCCATAGTGGTGACGCCAGGTACCGTCGGAGATCATGGGACCAGCCAACGTCGTGGCGCCCAGATCGCAGATGTACGGACGGCCCGACGCGCAGTACTCGCACTTGCCGCACGAAGGGATGAACGAGACGGCCACGTGATCGCCCGGCGCTAGCCCGTCAACGTTCTCGCCCACCGTCTCGACGACGCCGGAGCCTTCGTGACCGCCGATGAAGGGGAACATGGACTCAACGCCCATGTAGGCAAGCACCTCCGTGGGCACTGCCATGTCGCCCACGCGCGTGTGCTCGTCGGAGTGGCACATGCCGGCGAAGGCCATCTTGACCTTCACCTCGTGAGAGCGCGGCTCGTCAATGTCGATGAGTTCCGTGCGCCACGGACCGTTGAGTTCGGTGACGATGGCGGCCTTGACCTGCATAATTTCCCCACTTTCGACGGCGCGACGCGTCTCGCTGCGTACTCTAACCGCCCGCCATCGCTGATAAAACTACATCTGCTCGGGCGCGTGTATCCCCAACAGCGAGAGGCCGAGGCTCAGGGTCCGCGCCGTGAGATCGCACAGCGCGAGACGCTCATCGCGAAGTGTTCCTTCCGACGACAGCACGGGACAGTCCTCGTAGAACGATGTGAAACGCTGCGCCAGGTCGAAGAGATAGTTGCAAAGTCGGTGCGGCTGCAAGGAGACGAACGCGAGGTCGAACGCCTCGGGAAAGGCCAACAGGCCGAGCGCCAGGTGCCGCTCACTCGCCGAGCTCAACGCGAACGTCGACTCGTTTGCATTCCAGGGGCTCTTCGAGCGGCGGAAGATGGAGCGCAACCGCGCGTGCGCGTACTGCAGGTAGGGCCCCGTGTCGCCCTCGAAGGCCAGCATGCGATCGAGATCGAACACGTAGTCGCGTTGGCGTTCGGTCGACAGATCGGCGTACTTGATCGCCGAACGCGCAATGTCGACCGCGAGTTCGGTGCGTGAAGATTTGTCACCTTCGAAGTTGCGTGACACCAGCGCCGCGTCGGCTCTGGCAATGGCTTCGTCCACCAGTCCGGCGAGGAGGACCGACTCGCCGCTGCGGGTCTTGAACATCTTGCGATCGGGGCCCAACACGTGTCCGAAGGACACGTGTTCGCAGCGCACACCCTCGGGTAGCCAGCCGGCCATTCGCGCCACGGCGTAGACCATGTCGAAGTGCTGGGCCTGGGGGGTGCCCACCACGTAGAGCAGTTCGTCCGCGTGCAGGTTGCTCACGCGGTCGCGCACCGCTGCCAAGTCCGTCGCGGCGTAGCCGAATCCCTCATCGCGCTTCTTGACAATAAGCGGCAACGGCTCGTTGTCGCGATTGGTGAAGCCCGGCGGAAAGACGCAGCGCGCACCGTCGCTCTCGACCAGCAATCCCGCCTTGTCGAGATCGGACACCACGCCATCGAGCATGTTGTTGTAGTACGACTCGCCGACCGCGTCCTGCGCCGTCAACGTGATATCGAGCAGGTCGTAGATTTGCGAAAGATAGGCGACTGACTGATCGACGATGATCTTCCAGAGCCGAAGTGTCTCGACGTCGCCCGACTGCAGGGTCACCACTCGGGCGCGGCTGCGGTCTTTAAAACCTTCGTCGGAGTCGAACTTCACTCGCGCGCCCTGGTAAAACGCTTTGAGCTCACCCATGGAGAGCGACGCCACCGCCTCATCCTCGCCCAGGTCCAGCAGATGTTCTATCAGCATCCCGAAGGGCGTGCCCCAGTCGCCCACGTGGTTGCGCGCGATGACCGTGTTACCGGCGAAACGGTTCATGCGCGCCAGCGCGTCGCCGATGATGGTGGAGCGAAGGTTGCCCACGTGCAGCTCTCGGGCCACGTTGGGCGACGAGTAGTCAATGACCACGGTCTTGGGCGTCGCCGTGGCGGCCCGGCCCATCCGCGGGTCGTCGAGCAGGGCCCGCAGCTGGTCATTGAGCAGTTCGGGGCTGAGGGCCAGGTTGAGAAACCCCGGGCCGGCCACGTCGACACTCGCCACGCCGGTCAGGTCGCAGAGCTTTACAATCTCGTCGGCCACCTCGAGCGGAGGCCGTCCCACCTGCTTGGCGAGGGCCATGACGCCGTTGGCTTGGTAGTCACTGCGCTCGGACGTGCGCAGCACCGGATCGGCGCCGGGAGCGACCGCGTCAAAGGCCGCCTGCAGGCGGGCGTTGAGCAGGTCGTAGGTCGAAGTCATGTTGACCAGTCTCTCACCTGGACCGTTGCCTAGTGACGCTGGGCTGAAATGACCCTTCGCGTGACACGGCAGAATGGGTACATGACAATTCCCTCGCTCAATAGTTTTGGCGCCAAGAGCACGCTCGATGTAGCGGGCCGCTCGCTCACCTATTACTCGTTAAAGGCCGACGGTCTTCGCGACTTCGGCGTCGAGCGACTGCCCTACAGCATCAAGGTCCTACTCGAAAACCTGCTGCGCCACGAAGACGGCGTCAAGGTGCGAGCCGCCGACATCGAAGCGCTGGCCCGCTGGGCCGACACCCCGGACCGTCACGGCGAATCGGCCGGTGACGACGCGCGCGAGATCTCCGTGACGCCCGAGCGCGTGCTGATGCAAGACCTCACTGGCGTGCCTTCTGTGGTCGACCTCGCCGCCATGCGCGACGCCATCATCGCACTAGGTGGCGACGCCAAAAAGATCAATCCCCTGGTGCCGGTCGAGATGGTCATCGACCACTCGGTGATCCTGGAGCACACCGGCACGCCCGAGAGCTTCGAACAGAACGTCGACATCGAGTACGAGCGAAACATCGAGCGCTACACGTTCCTCAAATGGGCGCAGAGCTCCTTCGGCCAGTTCCGCGTCGTACCCCCGGGCATGGGCATCTGTCACCAGGTCAACCTCGAGCACCTGGCTCGCGTGGTCTTCGAACAAGACGGCGTGGCCTACCTCGACACGGTCGTGGGCACCGACTCGCACACGACGATGGTCAACGGGCTGGGCGTGCTCGGCTGGGGCGTGGGCGGCATCGAAGCCGAAGCCGGCATGCTGGGCCAGCCGACCTCCATGCTCATCCCGCCGGTGGTGGGACTTCGACTGGTGGGTGCCACCCGCGAGGGGGTCACCGCGACCGACGTGGTGCTCACGGTGTCGCAATTGCTGCGCAAACACGGCGTAGTCGGCAAGTTCGTCGAGGCGCACGGACCGGGCGTGGCGTCGCTGTCGCTCGAGACTCGCGCGACCATCGGCAACATGTCGCCCGAGTACGGAGCCACGTGCGCTATTTTCCCGATCGACCGGGTGACCATTGACTACTTGGCCTTCACCGGTCGGCCCACCGAGCAGCTCGAACTGGTCGAGGCGTACGCCAAGGCCCAGGGCATCTGGCACGACAAGAGCGTGGCCGAGCCGATCTACTCCGAGTACGTGGAGCTGGACCTCGCGACCGTCGAGCCCAGCCTGGCCGGACCCAAGCGGCCCCAGGACCGCGTCTCGCTCTCGGGCGCGCGCGGAGCCTTTCGCGACGCACTCGGTCGCGAACCTTTAGAGGTGCGCGGCGTCGGCGCCGCCGACCACCTGTTCGACGGCGCCGTCGCGGTGGCGGCGATCACCTCGTGCACCAACACGTCCAATCCTGCCGTGATGATCGCGGCCGGCCTGGTTGCCCGACGCGCCGTCGAACGCGGCCTCAGCGTCAAGCCCTGGGTCAAGACGTCGCTCGCCCCGGGCAGCCGCGTGGTCATGGACTACCTGGAGCGTGCCGACCTGGTAGTGCCGCTCGACAAGCTCGGCTTCTACCTGGCTGGCTACGGTTGCACGACGTGCATCGGCAACTCCGGTCCCCTGCTCGAGGGCGTCACCGACGCGGTGAACGAGCACGACCTCTCCGTGGTGTCGGTGCTGTCGGGAAACCGCAACTTCGAGGGCCGCATCCACCCCGACGTGAAGCAGAATTTCCTGGCCAGTCCGCCGTTGGTCGTGGCCTACGCGTTGGCCGGCACCATCGACATCGACCTCAGCGCCGAAGCGCTGGGCGAAGGCTCCGACGGCAAGCCGGTCTTCCTGAAGGACCTCTGGCCCACGGACGCCGAAGTGGCCGAGGGAGTTCGGGCCTCGTTGACCCCCGACATGTTCAAGGAGCGCTACGCCAGCGCCTTCGGCGGCGACGAGCGCTGGCAAAACGTGCCAACGACCAACACGGTCACCTATTCGTGGGACCCCGCCTCCACCTACGTGAAGCTCCCGCCCTACTTTGAGGGACTGAGCATGGAGCCCGGTGTGGTCAAGGACGTCGAGGGCGCGCGCGTACTGGCCCGGCTCGGCGACTCGGTGACGACCGACCACATCTCGCCGGCCGGCAGCATTCGCGCCAACAGTCCGGCCGGTCTCTACCTCATTGACGGCGGCGTGAAGGCCCAGGATTTCAACAGTTACGGCACGCGCCGCGGCAACCATGAGGTTATGGTGCGCGGCACCTTCGCCAACATCCGACTACGCAACCAGATGGCCCCGGGCACCGAGGGCGGCATCACGATCAAGCTGCCCGAAGGCACCGAGATGTCGATCTTTGACGCGGCCATGCTCTACGCGATCGAGAAGACGCCGCTCATCATCCTGGGCGGCAAGGAGTACGGCACCGGATCAAGTCGCGACTGGGCCGCCAAGGGCACCAAACTGCTCGGCGTAAAGGCCGTGCTGGTCGAGAGCTTCGAGCGCATCCACCGCTCCAATCTGGTGGGCATGGGCGTACTGCCCCTGCAGTACCTGATGGGCGAATCGGCCGCGACGTACAACCTCGACGGCACCGAAGTCTTTTCCATCGGCGGTCTCGACCCTCTCAACCGCGGCGAGATAGTCCACCAGGTCCCCGTACGGGTGACGCGCGCCAACCGCGAGGTCGTTGAATTCGATGTTCGTCTTCGAATCGACACCCCCACCGAGGCCGAATACTTCCGCCACGGTGGCGTGCTCAACTTCGTATTGCGCCAACTCGCGGCGAAGTAGCCCGCCACCACGGCGCAGATTGAGTGCCGACACTATTTCTCCGCGGCGCTTGCCGCATTCGCCGCTTCATCGACGCTGTCGAACACGGCGATGGCCCCAAGGGACTTGTCGCTCGACGACTTCAATTGACGATGCACTTGAGCGGTCGCGCGCGCCAGCGAGACGCTGATCGAATCCATCAGTAAGTCGTCGACCACCTGGCTGAACATCGTGAGCCCCGTGTAGTCAATGTTGGCAATCCCGGCCGCGTCGATGATGAGGTGTCGCGTCTCAGGGTGCTTGGCCAGCAGCTCGTGCAGTTCACGGCGAAACACACCCGCGTTGGCGAAATAGATGTCGGCGGTGAAAATCATCGCCAGAATGTACTCGACGCGTTCGACGTCGGGCTCATCGGCATTTTCCCAACTCGTGGTGCCCTTGCGCCGACCCAACTCAACCATGCGCGGGTGGGCCGATCGCCAGGTCTCGTCCAGAATCGCCAATCCGACCGCCAACGCCAGGCCAATTTCTACACCGAGCAACAGCACGCCCAGCACGGTCAGGATCGCCAGCGAGAACTCCACGCGGCTCGCGTACCAGACGGAGCGAAGTTGCGCGACCTTGATCAGCCGGCTGGCCACGAAGAGCAGCACCCCGGCCAGGGCGGCCAGAGGGATACTGTGCGCAATCGATGCGAAGGGCGCCACCACCAGGGCCCCCAGCGCCGCCACCAGCCCCACCAGCTTGGTTCGCCCGCCGGCCAAGCGGGTGACGGTGGTTCGCGCGGGGCTGGCGTTGACCGGAAACGCGCCCGCTAGCCCCGCGGCGACGTTCGCGAGACCGACACCAACAAAGTCACGGCTGAGATTGTCGGCGACGCCGAGTTCGTCGGCCGAGGTACGTGCGGTCGCCGCGGTCTGGCTCATGATGACGATGACCAGCGTCAGGGCCGTCGTGAAAATGACGCTCCACTCGTGCGGGCTGAACCAGCGCAGCCGCCACGAGGGCACGCCCACCACGACCGGGCCCAGCTCTTGGACGCCGTGGCTGGCCAGTGACAACGACACGCAGAGGACCGTCCCCACGAGCACCGCGGCGAGGGCCCAGGGCAGGCGAGGGTTTATCTTCTCGCCCACGATCATCGCGACCAGCGTGCCCAGGGCCAGCACGATCGACCAGACGCTCACGTGGTGGAAATTGTCGACGATCGCCTGGAGCCGCTGGATCACCGAATCACCGCCGCCCGCGATGCCAAAGACGTGCGGCAGCTGGTGGAGCACGATGATGAAGCCAATGCCGCACATGAAGCCAATGACGATGGGCAGGGAGAGGAAGTCGGCGAACCATCCCAATTTCAAAAATCCAATAGCCATCAACAGCAGTCCGGTGACCACCGCCGTGGCGGCCACCAATTCCAGGTACTGCGCGGAGGCCGGCAGGGCAATGCGCAGTAGGGCCACGGCGAAGAGCGGCGCAATGGTCGAGTCGGCGCCCACGGACACGATCGGGTTCGAACCCACCACGACGAAGACCAGCGTCGCCGTGATGAAGGCAATCATCGCGGTGAATGCCGGCACGCCGGCCAATTGGGAGGTGGCGAGCTGTTCGGGTATCGCGATGGCGAGCAGCGTGACGCCGGCGAGTATTTGCCCGGACATGTTGGCCCGGGTGACGCCGGCGAAGAGTTCACCGAATCCGCGGACGGGTTTGCGTTGACCGATGGGCGTGCGTCCCAGTGCGGTCCTATATTTATCACTGCCCATCGCGCAACCATACGACGCCCCAGCGGGCGAGGCACTCCCTAGCGGGTGTTGACGACCTTGAAGCTTTCGCCGAGACGGCCCTTGCGCAACCCGGCGTTCTTGGCGTTAAGGCGGGCCCAACCCTTGAGCATCTTCTTGAGTCCCTCGCGGCCCCCGACCTGGCTCTGATGACGCTTTAGGGCGGCGTACTTGAGATCAAAGACCTTGGTGATGTCCACGACCATGGTGGGATTGGTGCCCGATATCCATACGGTCGAGACCACGTGCGGCTCGAAGCCCTCGCGCACCAGTTCGGGAAAGGCGTGCGGATTGCGGGCGTCGGGGTAGATCGCACGCATCGTGGCTTCGCCGGTCGCCAGGTGATCGGGGTGACTCACGCCGATGCGCTCCCAGTTGCGCTCCGTGCTCTGGGTGATCACCAGATCGGGCCGGTGGGTGCGGATGACCCGCGCAATCTCGCGGCGCAGCAGCAGGGTCGGCTCCACTTGACCGTCGGGCCAGTGCAGGAACGTCAACGTGCTCACGCCCACTTCGGCGGCGGCGGCGCGCTGTTCGCTCTCGCGAATCGCGGTGCGCTCGTCCTTGGTGTGGTTCGAGTCGTCGCCACCGGCGTCGCCGGAGGTGACGAGGCAGTAGGCCACGTCGACGCCGTGGCTCGTGAGCGTGGCAATCGTGCCGGCGGAACCGAAGTCAATGTCATCGGGGTGGGCAACCACCACGAGGGCCCGCTTGATCTTCTTGTCGTAGCTAAAGACCGCCAGGCAGTTCTTCTTACTCACCGTATTGCTTCCTCCATGGTCGGATCCCATACCGCAAGGTTCTTGAGGTGCGGGTCGTTTGAAAAGACTTCCACAATCGGGCGCTTGAGCGCCAGGCGGCGCATGATCACTTCGGCTTCGATGGTCTGGTTCCACAGCAGCAGCGACACCACGACGCCGGTGGAGCCAGCGCGGGCGGTGCGCCCGGAACGGTGCAGGTAGGCCTTGTGATCTTCGGGCGGGTCGAAGTGCATGACGCAGTCAACGCCGTCGATGTGCAGTCCGCGCGCGGCGACGTCGGTCGCGACGAGCACGGGCAACTTGTCGGCGGAGAAATCGGCCAACGCCTTCTCGCGCTGACTTTGGCGAAGGTCGCCGTGGATGGCGGCCGCGTTGACGCCCTCCTTTTGCAGCTGCTCGACGAGACGGTCCGCACCTCTCTTCGTGCGACAGAAAATAAGCGTCTTGCCCATCGAGTTGCAAATCGTGGCCGCGACCTTGATGCGGTCCATCTGGTGGACGTTAAAGAAGTGGTGCACCATCAGCGACACCGTTTGCGTATCGCTCGCGACTTCGTGAAAGACGGGATCGGTGAGGTAGCGCTTGACCAGCCGGTCGATCGCGCCGTCGAGGGTCGCCGAGAAGAGCAGGGTCTGGTGGGCGTGCTCGGCGATTCGACGCAGCACCCATTCAACCTGGGGCATGAAGCCCATGTCGGCCATGCGGTCCGCCTCGTCGAGTACCAGCACGTCGAGGTGTTCCACGTTGAGTTCGCCCCGGTCGCCCAGGTCGATCAAACGCCCGGGGGTGGCGATGATGATGTCACAGCCCTTGTGCAGCGACTTGATCTGTCGCTCGATGTCAGCGCCGCCGTAGACGGCGTTGACGTGCAGTCCGAGCGCGGCACCCAGGGGCTTGAGGACTTCGTACACCTGTACCGCGAGTTCTCTGGTCGGCAGCAGCACCAAACCCCGCGGCCGGGCCGCTGCGCCAGCGAGGACCACTTCCTTCTCGCTGTTGGCCACTCGCTGGAGCATGGGCAGGCCGAACCCCAGGGTCTTGCCCGAACCAGTCTTGGCCTTGCCGCACACGTCTCGCCCCGCCAGGGCGTCGTGAATCGTCAGGGCCTGAATCGGAAAGGCGGTCGTGATGCCCTGCCTGGTCAGCTCGGCGCAGAGATCGGGATGAACTCCCAACTCGGCGAAGGTCATTTTGGTGGCGTATAAGTCCGGGGACGAGGCGCCAGACACTTTTATTTCACTACTCACGGGACAACGGTCGTTTCTCGGTTGGACCCGGAACCGGCGTTCGAAAGTGTGGGCCCAAGCTCACTTCATAGAGCTTCCCTCCTAGTCTACTTGAGACTTGTGAAAATCAGAGAGAAACCTTAGAGGAGCAAAATGGCCCGACTTGAACCCGGCGTGAAGGCTCCTGCCTTCACGTTGTTGAACCAGAATGGCCAAAAAGTGGCGCTCAAGGACTTCACCGGTACTCGGGTCGTGGTCTACTTCTATCCGGCCGACGACACGCCCGGTTGCACCAAAGAGGCCTGTCAATTCAACAGTGAACTCCTAGCCTTCAAGAAGTTGAACGTGAGCGTGCTCGGTATTTCCCCCGACGACGCATCGGCGCACATCGCCTTCCGCTCAAAATACTCGTTGACCTTCGACCTGCTGAGCGACCCCGACAAGAAGGTCATGGCGAAGTACGGCGCCTTCGGCGAAAAGATGTTGTACGGCAAAGTGGTCCAGGGCGTCATCCGCTCGACCTTCGTCGTGGGACCGACCGGCACCATCGAACACGCCTGGTACGCAATTCACGCGGACGGTCACGCCGCGCGGGTGCTCGCGACCCTCGAGCGCTAGCTGGCGTTGTGGCGACGCACCGTGCGCACCCGGTGCCAAAGTCCGAACGCGAGTGCGAGCACGACCACCGCGATGATGGGTAGTTCGGCGGCGTGGAAGTCCTTGCTGACGTGGTTCCAATTGCGTCCGGCGGCGTAGCCCAGTCCGGCGATCAGCGCGACCCACGCGGCGGAGCCAATCGTGGTCAGCACCGCGAATCGTCCGCGTTTCATCTCGGCCAGACCGGCCGGCACGGAGATGAAACTGCGCACTACGGGTATGACGCGACTGATCAGCACCGACGCCGAACCGTACTTCTCGAACCAACGTTGCGAGTTGTCAAGGTCCCGATGCGTGAGCAGCAGCCACTTGCCCCATCGGTCAACAATGGTGCGTCCAGCGCTGCGGCCAACCTCGTAGGCAATCACCGCGCCGACCAGCGAACCAAGGGTGCCCACGACAATGACGGCCCACAGCGAGAACTGGGCGTGGCCCGTGATCGCGTTCGTGCATAGCGCGCCGGCGAAGCCGTAGGCCACCTCGGAGGGAATCGGAATGCAGGCGGACGAGAGAACGGAAAGTACGAACAGGCCGAAGTAGCCGTAGTGCGTGATGAACGAGGACATTCCTCTAGTCTCGCCGACGCGACGAGGTCAGTGTGTCGGACGCGTCAAATTCTTACCTTTGGTGCGTAGGACACCAGTACGTCGTGCGGCCGCCGATGGTCGCCACCTGCATGTGTCCGCCGTCGCGCGGACATAGTCCCCCGGGGAATCGCGCGGCCATGTGATCGCCTAGGTGCGATCCCCCTCGCCGCTGCAACGTGCGCATGGTTAAGCGGAAGGCCTTGTAGAGGCGGTTCTTCTCATCCAGACTCAGCGTGCCGGTCGGCGTTCGTGGATCGATACCGGCGCGAAAGAGAATCTCGTCGGCCAGCAGGTTGCCCACGCCCGCCACGACGGACTGATCCAGGAGCCGCGCCTTAATCGCCGTTCCCTCGCCGCGGCGCACGTGGACAACCTCATCGAACTCCTTTCGCGTGAGCGAAAGGGCGTCGGGACCCAACTCGCTTAGGTCGGGATCGATCTCGAATCGGCCCAAGCGTCGCGGATCGTGCAGAATGAGCTTTCGACCGTCGCTCAGTTCAAGACCGCCGCGAATCCAACCGGACTGGTAGGAGTGCGGACCGTAGAAGAGGCCGTCGATGCCGGCCTCGTCGTCGATGAGCAGTACGCCGGTCATGCCAAATCGCATTCCCAACGTGACGCCATTCGTTTGCAAAAGTAACAACTTGCCGCGTCGCGCGGTGCCCGTGATCGTCAGGTTCCTTACCGCGCGCGACCACGCCGACGGCGATGAGAGTTTCTTGGCGGCGTAGCCGTCGGCCCAGCCGCGCTCGATGGTGGCGCCGACGGTGCGATGGGCCAACTGGCGATAGGACTCGACTTCCAATACTTCGGGCACGCGCCGCAGCGTACCCGTACTTTGCGCCAAGGACCATAACTAAGGTTGAACCATGGCCTTAGACAAACCCCATTGGCGCCAACTGTTCAGCGAAGTGGTCACATCGGGGCTGTGCACGGGCTGCGCGGCCTGCGTCATTGCCTGCCCGCACGACGTGCTCGAGTACGAATCGGACAACGGCGTCTACAGGCCGTGGCACCTCGACATCGACGGCGGACGAGAGGACTGCACCCACGGCGAAACGGGCTGCACCCTGTGCACCCGCGCCTGCCCGCGCTTTCGCAACTGGGAGGGCGAGATCGACACCAAGCTCTTCGCGCGCGAACGCACCGACGACGAGGTCTACGGCATCGGCGACGTCCTGCTGGCGCGCGCCAGTGACCCCGAACTCATCGAGAACGGCCAGGACGGCGGCTTCGTGTCGGCCCTGCTGATCTACGCCCTGGAAAATGACGTCATCGACGCGGCGCTGGTGAGCGGCCTCGAGGGCGACGGTTCGACGTGGGTGGCCCAGCCCCAGGTGGCGCGCACCCGCGAAGAAGTGCTGCACACGGCCAAGTCGCGCTACACCTACTCGGCCAACCTGCTGGCCTACCCCAAGGCCGTGGCCGAGGGCGCTGAACGCATCGCGATCGTCGGCATGGGCTGTATGGCGTCGGCCCCCGGCATGATGCAGTCGCGCAAGGCCGGCAAGATCGCGCGCCGTTTGAGCCTTTCCATCGGTCTCATGTGCTCTAAGACCTTCGACGACTCGATTTTCGAGGGGCTCTTCGAAGCCAAGTACCAGATCAAGCGCGCCGACATCAAGAAGATGAATATCAAGGGCGTCTTTCAGATCTGGACCAACGATGGCGCCATGCACGAGATCCCACTGAAGGAGGCCCACGCCTTCACCCGTGAGGGCTGCCTGCTCTGCCCCGACTTCGCCGCCGAGCACGCCGACATATCCACTGGTGGCATTGGAGCGTTTGGCGACTGGACCCTCGTCATCGTGCGCACCGACAAGGGCCGCGAGCTGTTAAGCGCCCTGAAGGAGAACGGTCTCATCGAGACCCGACCGGGCGATGACGACCCGGGTGCCGTGGCCCTGCTGCACCGATTGGCCCAGGTGTCGCGCAAACGCTGGCCCAAAGACCAGGACCCCGCGCCGCGACGACTTCCCTTGAGCGCAACATGAACCAAGTCCTCGCGCAATGACGCCGTCATCATTCACCACCATCCTGCTGGTGCGCCACGGCGCGACCGCCACCACGGGCACCGTGCTGCCCGGGCGCGCGCCGGGACTGCACCTGGCCGTGCACGGCACCGCCCAGGCGGAGGCCGTCGCCCTGCGATTGGGGCAGCTCACCAAGAAGCCCGTGGCACTCTACGTCTCGCCACTCGAACGCACCCGCGAGACCGCCGCGCCAATCGCCAAGGCCCTCCAACTGCGCGCGGTGATCGAACGTGGACTGCTCGAATGCGACTTTGGCTCGTGGACGGGCAAGAAGCTCAGCCTCTTGAGCAAGAAGGCCGAATGGAAGTGCGTCCAGAACTCTCCGAGCACCTTTCGCTTTCCCGACGGCGAGTCTTTTGGCGAGATGCAACAGCGCATCTGGGCCACGCTCGAGAAACTAGCCACCAAGCACCGGGGCCGCACGGTCGTGGTGGTGAGTCACGCCGACCCCATCAAGGCGGCCGTCACCTACGCCCAGGGTGTCCCGCTCGACCTCTTCCAGCGCACGGTCATCTCGACCTGCTCGGTGAGCGCCATCGGCTTCACCGGTGCCGGGCCCGTGGTCTTGACCGTCAACTCCACCGCGTCGCTCAAGGAGTTGTCGCCCTCATGAACTACGTCTTTTCGAATCCCGACAAGGTCATGGTCGGTGTGCGCGGCGAAGTCGGCAATCGACTCTTCCTGCTGCAGGTTCGCGAGGGTCGCCGGTTGGTCATCGTCAAGTGCGAAAAATTGCAATTGAGCGCGTTGGCCGAATGGCTGAGCCAGGTGATGAGCACCGTGGGCCGGCCCGCTCACCTGCCCGAGGATTTCACGCTCGAAGCGGAGTACGAGTCAGACTTCGTGGCCGGCGACATCGCGGTCGCCATCAACGAAGAGAACCAGACCATCGAAGTCACGTTCGAGTCCGCCGACGAGGGCGACGACACGCTCGAACTGACGCTCACCAAGGAGTGGGCCGGCGGCCTCGCGATCGCCGTCACCCGTCTCGTCGAAGCCGGTCGGCCTCTCTGCCCGCTCTGCGGCGGGCCGTTGGATCCGAGGGGTCACGACTGTCCGCGCACGAACGGGCACCGGCCCCCTATTCGCTAGCCCATGGACCGCGACGAACAGCGCACGCTACTGAGCAAGGGATCCATTGAGATCGAGGGTCGCGTCGCTGGCTCCTCGAACCAGGCGTTGCTCGTCACCGTGACGCTCGACGGTCAGAGCGCGCAGGCCTGTTACAAGGCCGAAGCCGGTGAGCGGTCGCTCTGGGACTTCAGTGACGGCCTGTGGCGGCGCGAAGTCGCGGCCTACGAACTCGACGTCGTGCTGGCGACCGACCTAGTACCCACCACGGTCGCTCGCGACGACGCCCCCTTCGGCGTGGGATCGCTGCAGTGGTGGGTTGACGACAACTTAGAAGACCACTACTTCACCCTGCGTGACAATGACGTATTTTTCGAGTGGTTCGCCGCCCTGGCGGCCTTCGACGTGGTCGCCAACAACGCCGACCGCAAGGCCGGCCACGTGATCTTCGACGGAACTCGCTGCTGGGCAATTGACAACGGACTGTGCTTTCACCAAAGCGACAAACTGCGCACCGTGGTGTGGGAGTACGCCGGCTGCGAGATCGACCCGGGCCTGTTGGACCGGCTCGAGACATTCGCCAAGGGCCAGACCGGCGAACTCAGCGACTACCTCAATCCCACTGAACTGGCCATTGCCCAGCTGCGCGCCCAGCACTTGGTCGACAGTGGTCACTGCCCCATGCCCGACGAAGAGCGCGACTGGCCGCCCTATCCCTGGCCGTTGATCTAGAGCAGCGGCACGAGGTCAGGCTCGAGTTCCGGCACGCCGGACTCAAGCAGGATGAACGTCACGATGGCGCCCACGCCAAAGAAGGCCGCGCACCACCAAAAGGCCATGGAGTAACCGTGCAGGGTCGCCTGCGCCTTCGCCGCGCTCTTGGCAGCCGCACCGACCGCGTGACTGCTTCTCATCGCGCCCATCGTTGCCGAGACGGCAATCGTATTGAGCAGTGACGTGCCCATCGAGCCGCCAATTTGCTGGGTGGTGTTGACCATGGCCGACGCCGCGCCGGCGTCGCGGGGCCTGATGGCGGCCGTCGCGCTCGCGGTCGCCGGGGCGAAGATGAGGCCCAGGCCCAGGCCGGTCACAATGAGGCCCGGCAGCACGTGGCCGACGTAGTCGGCGTTGGCCGTCAAGCGAGTGAAGAGCACCGTACCCAACATGCCCAGAATCATTCCGGCCGGCACCAGCGGCCGCGGACCGACCTTGGCCAGCAGGCGCGCGCTCGCCATCGTGGCCGAGAAGGCAATCGCGCCCACCAAGGGCAAGAAGGCGACCCCGGTGCGCAACGGCGAGTAGCCCAGCGTGGTCTGCAGGTAGTACGCGAGAAAGAGCGAAATTCCGAAAATCCCGATGCTGGTGATGAACAGCGCAATCAGGGATCCGCCGCGCGTGCGATTGGTGACCAGGCGCAGGGGCAGCAGCGGGTACTTCGAACGCTGCTGCCATCTGATGAAGAGCAGTAAAAGCACGGTGCCTAGGGCCAAGCTGCCCCAGGTGATCTCGTCGGACCAGCTGGTCGAGACCGCGTGCGACAGCCCGTAGACGACAAAGAAGAGTCCGCCACTGGCCAGCACCGTGCCGAGCAGGTCGAGCCGGGTGTGCTGTTCGGCCTTGCCCGGAATGACAAAGAGCACGACCCCCAAGAGCGCGATCGCGGCGAAGAAGAGATTGATGAAGAGACACCAGCGCCACGACGCCCACTGGGTCAACGCCCCACCGAGCAACAGACCAATCGCCGCACCGGAGGCGCTGATCGCGCCGAAGATCGAGAAGGCCTTGGCCCGTTCCTTGGGATCGAGGAACGTCGTGGTCAACGTGGCCAGGGCCGCGGGTGCGAGCACCGCACCGAAGGCTCCCTGGATGGCCCGAGCCGTCACCAGCATGGAAAAGTTGTGCGCCGCGCCACCAATGGCCGACGCCACCGCGAAGCCCACCAGCCCGATGTAGAGCGCGTTGCGTCGGCCCCAGAGATCGCTGAGGCGTCCACCGACCAGCAACAAGGAACCGAAGGCCAGCGCGTACGCGGTGATGACCCACTGACGGTTCGCCGTCGAGAAACCAAGCGACAGCTGAGCGCGCGGCAGCGCGATGTTGATGACCGTGGCGTCGAGCACCACCATCAACGACGCGATGCTCATCACCGCCAACGTCCACCACCGTCGAACGATCGCGTGCCGGGGTGCGTAGGTCATAGAGGTGGCCCAATCCTAAAGAATGAGGCGCGCCGCAGCGCGATTAGCGCGCGACCCCAAGCAATGGTGGAAGAATTGCGCAATATCGAAGGGTTAGCCGCGAGTTTTCAGCGCTTCGATCAACGCCGGCAGGACCTTGTGCACGTCGCCCACGATGCCGAGGTCGGCGATCTGAAAGATCGGAGCGTCAGCGTCCTTGTTGATGGCCACGATATTCTTCGAACCCTTCATGCCCACCATGTGCTGGGTCGCGCCAGAGATGCCACAGGCAATGTAGACCGTGGGCTTGACGGTCTTGCCGGTTTGACCAACCTGGTGCGAGTACGGCACCCAGCCAGCGTCAACGATGGCGCGACTCGCGCCCGGCGCACCGTTGAGCAGCTTCGCCGCTTCTTCGATCAGTGCGTACTTGTCCGCCTCGCCGAGTCCGCGTCCGCCCGACACGACGACGGCGGCCTCTTCCAGCTTCGGCCCGCTGCGCTCTTCAATGTGCGACTGGACGATCGTCGCGGTCCCCGTGGCCCCGATGTCGCCCGAAGGCGCGGCCACCACGGTCGCGCTGGCCCCGCCGCCCGACTCGGCGCCAAAGGACTTCGCGCGCACCACGATGATGCCGGGGCCCTCGCCGCTAAAGCGGGCCTTGACTATCTGAGTACCGCCGAAGGCAGGGTGTTCGGTGACGAGTCCACCGTCGTCGACGAGCCCGGTGACGTTGGTGAGCACCGGCCGGTCCAAGCGGGCCGACAGGCGACCCGCGATGTCACGGCCGTCGTAGCTGGAGGGGATGAGAATCGCGTCGGGAGTTTCTCCCTTGGCCATCAGGGCCGCAATGGCCGAAGCAACCGCCGCGCCCGGCAGGGCGCCGTTGAGGGTCCCCACGTCATAGAGTGTGGCCGCGCCGTAGTCGCCCGCTTGTGCAGCGAGGTCCGAACTGTTGTCGCCCCACGTGATTGCCGACACCGCGGCGCCGTAGGAACGGGCGTGGCTCAAGAGTTCCAGTGACGCGCTGGTGAACGCTCCGTTAGAAGGTTCGGCCACGACCCAGATGGATGAAAGTGCCATATCGCTCCTAGAGGACCTTGATTGATTCGAGGAAGGCCACGATCTTGGCTGCACCGTCTCCCTCGTCAACGTACTTTTCACCGGCCTGGCGCGATTCGGCCCGCTCGACCGCGATGATCTCCTGGCGCGCGCCGGCCGGTCCGACCTCGCTGGCGAGACCCAAGTCGGCGACACTAAGGACCTCGACGGGCTTGGACTTGGCGGCCATGATGCCCTTAAACGACGCGTAACGCGGCTCAACCACGCCGGCGGTCACCGTGACGAGGGCCGGCAGCGGGGCCGAGACTTCGTCGTAGCCCGATTCGGTCTGACGGTTCACTTCGACGTTCGTGCCATTGATGGTGACCGATTTGGCGAAGGTAATGGACGGAAAACCGAGCAGCTCGGCCAGTTGCACGGGCGTGGTGCCCGTGTAGCCGTCGGACGACTCGGTGGCGGCCAGCACCAGATCTGGATTGACGCGACGTATGACGGCGGCCAGGACCTTGGCCGTGCCCAGCGCGTCGGTGCCGCGCAGTGTTTCGTCGCTCACGATGATGGCTTTGGCGGCGCCCATGGCGAGCGCGTTGCGCACGCCGGCCAATTCCGAGCCCGAGCCCATCGAGACGACGGTCACTTCACCGGTGCCGGCCTTGTCGACCAATTGCAAACCCATTTCAACGCCATAGGTGTCGGCCTCGTCGAGGATGAGCTTTCCGGAACGGTCCAAGTAATTCGACGAATCAAAACTCTGGGGGGCGGCGGGGTCGGGAATCTGTTTTACGCATACGACAACGTTCATACAGCCAATCTATTGCATTGCCGAGAGCCCGTCATCGGGCGGATTCCTTGCGGCGAGTGCCATCGCTCGCGCGGGATTGTCGGTGATGATGCAGTTCACGTGCAGGTTCAGCATTGCCGTGATGTCGCGACGGCTATTCACCGTCCAGGTATTCACGTCCAGTTCCAACTCGTGGGCTTTGACCATCCACGCCGCGTCGAGCATTTTGAAATTCGGATGCACGGCCGTGAAGTCCAAAATGTGCGCCTGGGTCAGCGCGTCGGTCGGCCCGGTCTTGCGAAGCAGCCAGCCGACGGGCATGGCCGAGTCAAGGCTTCGCACCGCGGCACAGGTCGCCTGATCGAAACAGGAGATAATGACGCGCTCGGACCACCTGAGCTCGTGCAGAACCTGGACCACCTGGCGGGCAAACTGGCCAGAGTCGTCGTACGTGGACTCAGAACGGTCGCGGCTGTTCTTGATCTCGACGTTGACTTTCATCCCTTCGCAGGCCGCCAACGCCGCGTCCAAAGTTGGCAGGTAATCAGGCAATTCGCGCTGGCGGGTCTCACTGATGTCCAAGGAACCGCAGGCGGGATCGTGGTGTACGACCAGGGCGCCGTCGACGGTGCGCCGCACGTCGAACTCAACGCCATCGACCCCCAGCCGGCCAGCGGCGAGGAATGCCGCGACGGTATTTTCACGTTCCTCGACGTGCAATCCGCGGTGGGCGTAGATGTAAATCACCGTCCAAGTGTGTCAGATGTCATTCATCGCTCCGTGCGCCTCTCTCCAGTGGGTTGGCGGCGGCGCGCAAAAAATTGTGTTTTCATCGCGATGAAGTTGCGCGGCGTTCGTCGAACGTGACTGGCGACAGAAGGCCAAGCGGGCACGCCAACTAACACGAATGTAATTCGCAGTCGGTGCGTTATTCCTGCGTGTGCGCCACGATTGGAAGTTCAAAATACCTAATTCGCCCTTGTTTTTAGACAGGAACCTCAGTAATATTTTGTTTCAACCAAATCTTGTTTTTAGCTGAAAATTGCTGTGGATTTGCCCATATAAAGGATTTTTAATGTCGTTGATTTGGAACCGTACCCATGCTTGGGACGACGCTGACTGGCGTGCCCAAGCCGCCTGTCGCGACACGGAACCGGAACTTTTTTTTCCAATCGGTACTACTGGCATGGCCACCGATCAGATCGAGTCGGCCAAGCGGGTCTGTGACAACTGTGACGCGCAAAAGGCCTGCCTGGAGTTCGCGTTAGCAACGAACCAGGAGTCAGGCGTGTGGGGCGGTACCACCGAAGACGAGCGCCGCAAACTGCGCAAGCAGTGGCTGGCCGCGCGGCGCCGTTCCACCTCTAACTAGAGGCGCGCGGTCGTCGGGACTTCGACGCGAACGTACGTGCCGCCACCTTCAGTGGCGGAGACCGATTTCATCTCGATAGTACCGTGTAACTGCGCGCGGATTAGGTCACGCACGATTGACAGGCCCAGACTGGTGGGTACGTCGAGCGAGAAGTCCTCACCGAGTCCTCGTCCGTTATCGCGGATTTCGGCAATGGCGTTGCCGTCCTCCTGAAAGAGATTGAGCGTCACGATCCCCACTTGGTCGTTGTTCACGCCGCCGAACTCCGTGAAGGCGTGCTCGACCGCGTTGGTCAGCAACTCCGCCAGGGCGACCGCCAGCGGCGTCGCGAGATCGGTCGAGAGCACTCCCAGTTCACCGTTGACCACGATTTCGACCGGATGAAGAGCGAGCACGGTGTCTTCGACGAGCAGCACGAGGGACCGCACGATCTCATCGAAGACCACCTCTTCGCCCGGCTCGCGTGACAACACCTCGTGCACCACGGCAATCGAGCGGATCCGGCGCTCCGCTTCCAGCAGCGCCGTACGCGTTTCGGCGATGTCGCTGCGACGCGCCTGCAGGCGCAACAACGACGAGATGGTCTGCAGATTGTTCTTGACCCGGTGGTGGACCTCGCGCACCGCGGCCTCTTTGTTAAGCAGTACGCGATTGAGTTTGCGAAGGTCCGAGACGTCGCGCACCAACGTGATGAGACCCGTAACGTCGCCCTTCTCCAACAACGGCACGCAGTGAAAGACGATTGCCACGTCGTGGCCCTGGTCGATCTCGTCCATCGCCGGTATGCCGAACTCCAACGTTCGATCAATGACCCGCGCGCGAAGTCCTAGGTCGTCCAGGGAGCGACCCTCGGCCGGGGCGTAGATGCCGAGTCGGTGCAGCGCGTTGGTCGCGTTAGGCGTCGCGAATTCCACGAGGCCCTCACCGTCCATCAAGATGATGCCGTCACCCACGCGCGGCATGCCCGGTCCGGCCACGTCATCCTCACGGTAGGGAAAGGTGGCGTCCGCGACCATGTCGCAAAGGCGCTCAAAGACCGACAGGTAGGCCTGCTCGTAGAGCGAGGCCGGTCCTCGCAGGGGTCCCTGCAGACGCACCAACACCGCGACGATGACGCCCTCGAAGCGCACCGGGATGCACCACACCGGGACGCGATCTTCGACGTTCTCGATCATGGCTTCGCCCACGACGCGCGCGCCACCGTCGAAGGCCTGGCGCACCAGGGGCCACGCGTCGCACCGCAACAACGTACCCACGAGGTCCTCGTTCATCAGCGTCGAGCGGTTGTTCGGGCGCATCTGACCCAACACCACGAAGTTGTCCTCGCCGGGGTTGGTGAGCAAGTCGACTTTGGTCATGAGCAACATGTCTGAAAACGACAGGTCGGACAGCAGCGACCACGAGACCGTGAGACGAAGCAGGTGATCGACCGAGGGCTGCGTGAGTGAGGTGTGCTGGGTCGTCAGCTCGGCGAGCGTGGCCATTAGCTCGAGCGCATCGCCACGAGTTGGCGCTGACGATTGGTGAAGGAGGCGAGCTGGGTCACGCCGCGCGCTTCGAGCAGGTCGGCCAGGTCACCGGCGCGCTCGCCCACCCGCTCGAGTGAGTGGGCGTCGCTGGCCGTCGTGAACGTGACGCCCTGGGCGATCAGTCGATCGAGAAAGCCCTCCGAGGGATACTGTTCGGCGACGGGCTTTTTCCAGCCGGCCGAGGAACACTCGACCGAGAGGTCGGCCCGCGCGGCGGCGCTGGCCATCAGTTCCCAGAACTCGGCGCGGTCCGAGGCTTGAAAGCCCGCCACCTTGATCAGATCCGGGTGCGCCAGCACGTCAACTGAGTTTGAAGCCGCCAACTCCTCGATCGCGATCGTGTAGTCGGCCCAGCACTGGTCGACGTCGCGCACGGTCCACTCGTGAAAATGCGTGGGCACTTCGTAGTCGTCGAACTGCCAGCTGCCCAGCCAGTGCACTGACCCGATGAGTACGTCGAAGGGGTACTGCGCCAGGATCGGCGAGACGATGTCCATCTGGTCGCGGTAGTAGTCGACCTCGAGCCCGATTTTTACCGGTAATCCTTCGTCCTTCGCGCGTTGGGCCAGGTTGACGTACTGCTCCAATGAGTTGCGGGCGTGCCAGTTGAGGTACTGCTCCAGGACGGGGCTCGTTGGTTCGTGGCCGTACTTCAGCCAGAAGGGCCCTACGGCCGAGACCACGTCGACGAAGCGGCTGGTGTGCTCAGTCAAGGCCAGCTCGTTCACGCCGTGTCTCGCCGCCTCGTCGCAGTAGGCGGCAATCTGGTCCAGGCGGAACCATACCGACGACTCTTCGTGAGGCCAGAGGTGCAGGTGGTAGTCAATCACGCTGTCGCCAAACCCGACCGGTCAGCTCGTACCAAAGCCGACGATGCGCTCGCTGGCGGGCGTGCCGAATTCCACGTAGGCAATTCGAGCGGCCGGCACGCCGACCCGACGACCCTTGCGGTCGGTGAGCCACAGCACCTTGTCCCCGCCGAGCGCGGCCTCGATTTCCTTCATGACCTTGTCACGGTTGGCGTCTTCGGCGAGCTCGACCTCGAGTTCCTTCATTGATTGCACGATGCCAATTCGAATGTCCATAGCGACTCCTCTGCCCCGTAGGCGACTTTCACCATGCTACGGGTTTGGTGCATGATGATGGTCGTGAGTAGCGATACGCCCTCAGAGCACAATCGGCGCTGGGCGGCCACCATGGAGGGTTACGAAGGCGCCGCCGACGACGTGACCGTGGCCCACCAGAACTCGGTGGCGACCATTGCCATCGCGACCCCCTCCGGGACCGACGCGCTCGCCACGCTGCGCCAACGCGAAGAGCAGCTCGACCGGATCCTCGCCACGGGGGCGACTCGCGCGAACGGCGCGGGCCACCGAGTGCGCGAAGAGGAGCCCGACGAATTTCGCACCTGCTTCGAACGCGACCGCGACCGGATCCTGCACTCGAGCGCCTTTCGCCGCCTCGCGGGCAAGACCCAGGTCTTCGTCTTTCCCGACGACCACATGCGCACCCGCCTGACCCACGCGTTAGAGGTAACCCAAGTGGCGACCGGCATCGCGCGCGCGGTGGGCCTTAACGTGGCGCTCACCGAGGCAGTCGCGTTGGGCCACGACTGCGGTCACGGTCCGGGCGGCCACGCCAGCGAAGAGGCGCTCGATCCCTACGTCGAGGGTGGCTTCAATCACGCCACCTGGGGCGCCGACGTCTCGCTACTCTCACTCAACCTGTGCGCCGAGACGCTCGACGGCATTCGCAACCATTCCTGGTCGCGCCCCGCGCCCGGCACCCCCGAGGGCGAAGTCGTCAGTTGGGCCGACCGAATTGCGTACGTCTGTCACGACTTCGAAGACGCGGTATCGGCGGGCATCCTGCGGGCCGATCAACTGCCCAAGATCGTTCGCGAACGTTGCGGCGAACGACGCGGTCAACAGCTCGGCACGTTCATAAACGCCATGATCCGCACCATTCGCTCGACCGGCGTCATTGGCATGGACGCCAGCCACGCCGAAGCACTCGGGGCCTTTCGCGCCTTCAACTACGAGGCGATCTACCTGCGCGGGGCCTCGCGTCAACAGGCCATGGCCGTCATTCGTTTGCTGCGCGCACTGGTCGACTACTTCGCCGAGCACCCCCAGCTCATCCCCGACGTGGCCGCGCGCGACAACGACGTCGAGAGCGCGTCGGCGGCGTTGCACGAGGCGGTGGCCTACGTGGCCGGCATGACCGACCGATTTGCCTGTCGCAGCGCCGTGGCGTTGCTCAACTGGCCCGAGGACGAACTGCCAAGCGGCATCGACCGCTAGGGCTTCGTGGCCGCTGTCGGGTTGATGGGGAGGGGCGGCCCACCCTGCATCCATTCGAGGCGCAATTGCGTCATACGAAGCGCGACGCGCTCGTGGGGAAGTATCCAGAACTGATTGGCTCGAATTGCATGGTCCACCGCCTTGGCGACGTCGGCGGGATCAATACCGGCCTTGACGGCGCTCTCGCTTAGTTGGCGCATCATCTGCATCATCGGGTCCTCGTTGAAGCTGACCAACTCGTTGGGCATGTTGCGTTCCGATTCGTAGATCCGCGTCAGCACGAAGCCGGGACAGAGCACGGACACGCCGACGTTCTTGCCCGAGAGGGCGAGTTCTTGAAAGAGTGACTCGGAGATGCCCACCACGGCGAACTTGCTGGCGCTGTAGGCGCCCGTGCCCGGCACTCCGCCGAGCCCGGCCAGCGACGCGGTGTTGACAATGTGTCCCTCATTCTGTTCTAAGAAGAGCGGTGCGAACGCGTTCACGCCATTGATGACGCCGTCCACGTTGACGCCCATCACCCAGTCCCACACCTTCTTGGGCGTGCCGATGGCCGGTCCGCCCACCACACCGGCGTTGTTAAAGACAATGTGGGCGCTACCAAACTCGGCGAGGGCCCGGTCGCGCAAGTGGGTGACGTCTTCTTCTTTACTGACGTCACAGGCCACGCCGATGACGTGGGCCCCCTGGGCGGCCAGACTCTCGACGGCCTCGTGCAACGGGCCCTCTTCGATGTCACCTAACACGAGGTTGAGGCCCGAGTGAGCGAACTGGCGCGCCGTCGCGAGGCCAATGCCGCTCGCCCCGCCGGTGATGACCGCCGTCTTGCCCGAAAGTTCCATCGACGCCCCCTCGCGGTCGCGTTAGACCAGCTTGAGTTCTTGACGATAGACCCGCGCCGGACCCTGTGCCGCCACCGTGTGCGCCAAGGCCCGAAAGGCCTGGGCCACTTCACTGTCGGGGGCCGACACGACGACCGGTTGGCCGCTGTCACCGCCCTCGCGCAGCTTCATCTCCAAGGGAATCTGAGCGAGCAGAGCGATGCCGAGCTCCTGGGCTAGCTGGGCTCCCCCACCGGCGCCGAAGATCTCGTAGCGCGTGCCGTCATCGGCGCAAAACCAGCTCATGTTCTCGATCACTCCGCGCACGGCGAGCTTGAGCTTTCGCGCGGCGTAGGCCGAACGCTGCGCAACGCGTTGGGCGGCCGCTTGGGGCGTGGTGACGACGTACATCTCGATGCGCGGCAGCACTTCGGAGAGCGTGAGCGCCACGTCGCCGGTTCCCGGCGGCATGTCGATGAGCAAGAAGTCCGGCTCGTCCCACCATGCTTCAGTGACCAATTGCTCGATTGCCTTGTGCAGCATCGGTCCACGCCAGATCACTGGCTGTTCGTCCGGCACGAAGTAACCCATCGACACACAGCGCACGCCGTGGGCCAGCGTCGGGATCACGGTGTCGCCCAGCACGATCGGATCACTCACGGCCCCCAGCATCTTGGGCACCGAGAATCCGTAGACGTCGGCGTCGAGGATGCCAACCTGGTGACCGAGCTGGGCCAGCGCGATCGCCAGATTGACGGTGACCGACGACTTGCCCACTCCGCCCTTGCCCGACGAGATGCCCAGCACGCGGGTTTTTGACAAAGTATCGAGAAAGCGCGGCGTGGTCTCGTGCTGTCCGTGCTGTCCCGGTCCCGGGGGCGCCGCCATCGCTCCGCGAAGGAAATTACGCAAGCCCAGGAGCTGCTCTTCGTTCATCGCGCTCACCGTGATGGTCGCGCCGGGCGCGAGCGCGTCCACGGCTGCCTCCAGCAGGGCGAGATTGGGCCACTGGGTGACCGGCAACACCAATTGCACGCCGAAGGAGCCGTTGTTGTCGCGTAGCTCACCGAGGAAGCCCAGTTCGCCCAGGGTGCGCACGAGTTGTGGCTCCACGATGGCGGCGAGGGCACTACGCAGTTGGTCGAGCGTCAAGAGGTTTCCTTTAGAAGAGGCTTCTTGAGATTACCGGCGCGCTGGAGCGGATGGACCCTAGACTTTTTACGTGCCAACAAAGCCCACGGACAACGAGGTCGACCCGGCCCTCTTCACCGCCGCCGTCACCAGCCTGACCCACTCCTTTGGCGACCGCACGCGCCGCACAATCTACTTGTACCTGCGTGAAAGACCCGGCGCGACCGCGACCGATTTGGCGCTGCACTGTGACGTGCACCCCAACGTCGTGCGCCACCACTTAGAGCGCCTCAGCGAAGCCGGCTACGTGACCTTTGACAACGTGCGCAAGACCACCGTCGGGCGACCGGCCAAGGGATACCGCGCGGTTGACGACAGTTTGATGATGGACGGTTCGCTGCGCCGTGACGCCCTGTTGGTGGCACTGTTGGAAATGGCCCTCGAGCGACTTGGCCCCGAAGCCTCCGAGTCCATGGCCCACGACGTGGGCGTGGAGTACGGACGCACGCTCGGCGCCGCAGTGCTGCCCCAAGAGACGAACCGGTCGGTAAAGGACGCGATGACCTCCATTGCCGGGCTCTTAACGGCGCACGGCTTCGCCGCGCGCGTCGAGGAGAACGACTCGGCGCAGTCCGTGGTCTCGGACAACTGCCCCTTCGGTTCGGCCGCCACGCACCACCCGGTGCTGTGCGCCGTGGACCGCGGTTTGATTTCCGGCATGCTCGAAGGACTCGGAGCCGAACGCACGAACGTGACAATGACGTCGCGAGCCCGCGGCGACGACACCTGTCGCGTCACTGCCTGACCCGCTGCGCGCCAGCGCCATGACACGCGACGGCGCGCCGGTGAAACGGGTTGCCCTCAGCACGATCGCGCGCGAGTGGAGTCATCTCGGCGTGGTGGGCTTCGGCGGACCACCCACCCACATAGCGCTGCTGCGCAAGAAGTGTGTCCAGGACCACGAGTGGATCGACGCGCAGGAATTTGAGGACGCCATCGCGTCAACCAACCTGTTGCCCGGTCCCGCGTCCACGCAGCTCGCAATTTTCTGCGCCTGGCGACTGCGCGGCACCCTGGGGGGAATCGTGGGCGGCCTCTGCTTCATTTTTCCCGGACTGGTGCTCATCGTCGCGCTCTCGGCGTTGTTCCTCGCGCACCATCCACCAGTCGCCATCACCGGTGCCGCCGTCGGCGCCGGCGCCGCGGTGCCCGCCGTTGCCCTCTTCGCGGCATCTCGTCTCGTGGCCCAGAGCCGCCAACGCATGGGAAGCAGAAACACCGAGCTCTCACGTTGGATCGCCTACGCGCTGGCCGGTGCACTCGTCGCCGCACTGGTGGGCTCGTACGTCGTGGTCATCCTGATTGCCTGCGGTGCGCTGGAAATGGCGATGCGCTCGCCCGGGCGTACCTCGCCGGGGCCCGTGCACGCGCTCGCTCCCGCCGCGGTACTGCACACCGTTGGTCTGGCCGGCGTCGGGGCGTTGTGCCTGGTGGCCATCAAGGTCGGCGCACTCTCCTACGGCGGCGGGTTCGTGATCATTCCGCTGATGCAGCACGACGTCGTGACGACGTACCACTGGATGAGCGGCGCCCAGTTCCTTAACGCGGTCGCCCTGGGACAAGTGACGCCCGGCCCCGTGGTCCTCACCGTGGCGGTCGTGGGCTACGCGGTCGCCGGGATCGGCGGGGCCCTGCTCGCCACGGTGGTCGTCTTCGCGCCCTCGTTCCTCTTGGTGCTCTTTGGGGCCACGCATTTCAGCCAGATCCGCTCAAATCACTCGGTGACCTCGTTCTTGACGGGGGCCAGCCCCGCGGTCATCGGCGCTATCGCCGGCTCGGCGATCCCGCTGGGCCTGTCCCTGCACCACCTTTGGCAGGTGCCACTGCTCGCGGCCGCCCTGGCCTGGCTCTTCGTGATCAAACGCGGCGTGGTCAGTGCCCTGTTGCTGGCCGGCGCCGTGGGCATCGTGCTCGCGCTCGTCGGCGTCGCTGTTTAGGGGGCCTTCAGGCCCAGCTTCGCCAGTATTGGTTTGGCGATGTCCACCTGGTCTTGAGAGGGCTTGAGCCTCAAGAACACCTTGAACTGCTTTTTGGCGAGGGCCCGGTTGCCGGGCGTCAGATCGGCCGCGATGGCGTAGTAGAGGCGCGGCGCGGCGTCGCGCGGCGCGAGTTTGACTGCCTCTCGCAGATCCTTGATCCCCAGATCTATGAGCGCGACGTTGTGGTCCGATCCGCCGGCCGAGAAATCGAGCCAACCGGTTTCGGTGAGGGCCTGCACGTTCGAGCCGTCCAGCGCCAGCACCTGTTGGTAAGCGTTGAGGGCTGCCACGTCGTTGCCGCTCGCGATGTCGGCCTGGGCTTCGGTGAGCAGTTGTTGGATGTGCTGGGCGTGGCCGAGCGAGACCGACCCCGTGATCGACGTGCCGGGCTGGCGCGGCACCAGCGAAGCCCACAACACCACGGCGAGCGCGACCAAAAAGCAGGCCACGGAGAGCGCCAAGAGTCGCCGGCGTCGCACCCGTAGTGCCGGCGGCCCGCCAATGCTCGTGCGATTCAGGACGTCCAGTTCTTCCTGGGCCTTGGTTATGGCGGCGTGCTCGCGCTGGGAAATGGCAGCGAAGGACTCGGCCGAGAGTTCGCCGGCCGCCAGCTCACGCTGGGCGTCGGCCAAGGAGGCTTCACGCAGTGCGATCTCGTCGCGCAGCAGCGGCGCGTCGCGGCTCATCGTCGCCGCCTCGCGAGGCGAAGGCCCGTCACCACCGCCAATACCAGCACCGCCACCGGCACCGCCCAGAGCACTACGCCCAAGCCCGACGTCGGCGGGCTGAGCAGGATCGAGGGACCGTAGGTCGCTTCGAGTGACGTGAGGATGTGGTTGTCGGACTCGCCGCGACGCACGTCGCGGCTAATTTCGTTTCGCACGGCAATGGCCGACGTCGCGTCGCTCACGGCGACTGAAATGTCTTCGCACGCCGGACAGCGCACCAGGGTCTCCAAGTGCTCGATGCGCGACTGGCTCGACGGCGCCGCGGGCGCCGTCGCCACCGTCACGACCGCCGCGACCACCAGGGCTGCGACCCACAGCCAGAAGGATCGCAGGACCTTCATTCGCGGATTCGGTTGACAATTTCGGTCAACTGCCGGGTGGTGACCGAGCCCAAGAGGCTCAACACGACCCGGCCCTGGGCGTTGATGAAGAAGGTGGTCGGCGGTGAAATCACGCCGTAACTGTTGGCAATGTTGCCATTGGGATCGACCATCGAGGGGTAGAGCGACGCGTAGTACTTCTCGAAGTTGGTCGCCGCCGAGACGGTGTCGGAAAAGACCACGCCGATGACCTTGACGTGGTTATTTCGTTCCTGCCAGGCGAACGTCGAAAGGTCAGGCGCCTCCTGCACGCACGGACCGCACCACGACGCCCAGAAGTTGACGACGACCACGTTGCCCAGGTCGCTCTTGAGGCTCCAGTGGCCCCCGGCCAGTTCGTGGCCAGAAAAGGCCGGCGCGATCTTTCCGCGCAACGGCGTCTGCACGGTGGTGGCCTGGCTGACCGGGTGCCGGGTGCCCAGAAAGACCGAGAACGCAATGAGCACGACGAGCAGCGCCAGCGAACTGATCAGCACGGTGCGCTTCATACTGCCTCCTCGACGTGGCGACGGCGAAAGAACGAGAGGGCGCTGCCCAGGCCCACGACGAGTCCGCCGATCCAGAGCCAGGCCAGCAGTGGCTCAACGGTGACGCCCAGTACCACCGATCCGGCCGGCAGGTGCTTCTCAACCTGCGCCCCGGACCTCGAGCTGGTGCCGCCCAGGGCGTCGAAGGTGACGTAGACGTCGCGCCAGAGGTTCGAATCAATGGCCGGCGTGCCGACCGTCGTGCCGCCGCGTCCGTTAAAGACCGTGACCGCCGGACGCAGTTGGTGGCTGTCCACGTTCACATCGAGTTGCAGCGATGTGTCCAGAGCGACCTTGACCTGGTGAAACCCTGCGAAGGAGACGTACTGACCGCTCACGACCGTGCTCTGGCCGCTGGCCAACGTCACCTCGGCCCGCGTGGTGTAGGAGGTGGAGGTGACGATACCCAGGGCCAGGATAACGATGCCCAGGTGCACCACCATGCCCCCGGTGCTCGGCGCGCGCAGTGCGCCGCGCCACCGGCCGCGACGATGGGCCGCGATGAGCACCCCGCGAAGGGTGCGCAGCGCCGCGCCGGCGGCGCCGGCCGCCAAGAAATACGCCAGCAGCACGGTGGGCCGGCGCACCCCGAAGGCCACCAGCGCCAGGACCAAGACCAGCGCCGACCACGCGCTCACCCGCAGTCGACTCCACAGGACCTGGGCGTCGGCGGTGCGCCAACCAACCAATGGCGCCACCGCCATCAGGCCCAGCAGGGCCACGCTCAACGGGGCCGCGACGGAGGCGAAGTAGGGCGTGCCGACGGTGACCTGCGCGCCGTTGACCGCCTGGTAGAGCAGGGGGAACACGGTGCCCAACAGCACCACGATGGCAAAGCCCACGAAGAGCACGTTGTTGGCCACGAAGAGACCCTCACGCGAGAGCGGATGATCAACGCCCACCACGGAGCGCAGCCGGTCCCCGCGCCAGGCAATGAGACCAATGCCCACGAACACCGAGACGAAGAAGAAGCCAATGAGCAACGGCCCCAGGGTGCTCGACGAGAAGGCGTGCACGCTCTCGAGCACGCCCGAGCGGGTGAAGAACGTACCGAGCACCGTCAACGAGAAGGTGGCGATGGCGAGTGAGAGGTTCCAGACGCGAAAGAGTCCCCGGCGGTCCTGGACGATGACCGAGTGAATGTAGGCAGTGGCCGTCAGCCAGGGCAGGAGGGCAGCGTTCTCCACCGGGTCCCAGCCCCAGAAACCGCCCCAACCGAGGACCTGGTAACTCCACCAGGCCCCGAGGATGATGCCCAACGACAAGGCGCCCCACGCGAGCACCGTCCAGCGGCGCTGTTCGAGTTGCCAGCGGTCCTGCACGCGCCCGGTAATGAGCATGGCCAGGGCGAAGGCGAAGGGGACGGTAAAGCCCACGAAGCCGGCGTACAGCAGCGGCGGGTGTACTGCCACCAGGGGATTGTTCTGCAGGAGCGCGTTGGGCCCGGCGCCCTGGAGCACGTGGGCCGGATTGTGCACGAAGGGACTGGCCGGAGCGACCAGCAGGTACATGAAAAAGGCGCCCACACCGAAGAGCACCACCGTGGCCCACCCGACCACGGCGTCGGTCGCTTCCTTGCGGTAGTAGTAGATGACGCTCAGCGTCACCGCGCTGAGCAGCAGTGACCAGAGCAGCAATGAGCCTTCGAGCGCGGACCACATGCCAGTGATCGAGTAGAGCAGGGGCGTGAAGGTGGCGTTGTTCTGCGCCACGTAGGCCAGCGAGAAATTGTGCGTGACGAGCGCGACTTCCATGGCCCCGACCGCGCCCGCAATGCCGACCAGGGCGGCGATCGCCCACCACAGCGCGTGACTGGCGCGACCCCTTTTAAGCGCCAGGACCTGGTCGACAATGCCACCCAGCAGCGCCGCGAAGGCAAAATAGAGCGCGACGCGACCGAGCCAGATCAAGATCATCGAGTCGACCCGTTGGGCGCCTTCACCCGCTTAGGATGCGCGGCGATGTAGCTCGCGGTGTGCTTCACCAGAATTTGCGTGCCGTCAAAATCGAGCGAGGTCCTGGTGGTGAAGTGACCGACCACCACCACGGGAATATTGGCCTGGAAGAGCTGCGGCGGCGAGCCGTGGGCGTCAACGTGGACCTGATTGGTGCCCGAACCCTCGAGGGTGAACGACGCGCCGTTGGAGGTGCGCTCGATGGTGCCGGGCTTGACCACGCCCTCCAAACGCATTACCTCGGTGCCGAAGCTGGCCCGCTTGGCCAACACCTGGTTGACCGTCTCGAAGTAGTTGAGCGAGTGCAACAGGCCCTGGCTGAGCAGGGCAATGATCGCGAGGCCCAGTACCGTGAGCACGCCAATGCTGCGCCAGCGACTGCGACTCGAAGACGTGGGTGGTGCTACCGGGGTGAGGTCGAGTGGTCTCTCAGCGCTTGACACGTCGACCTCGCCACCAGATCGACAGCGCGTAGAGCGCCACTCCCCCAAAGGCGAACCCGTATCCCGCGTAGACGTAGCTCACTGCATCGCTCCCTCGCGTCGACGCGTGGCGAGCGCGTCGTCGAGCGTCGCGGTCGTCAGCGCGTCGCGTTGCACCTCGAGGCGGTAACGCGCGCGAAGCAGCCAGAAGAAGAGCAAGGTGAACCCGACAAAACTGATGAGCAACGTGCCGGCCATCAGACCGTGAATCTTTAGGTGCCGACCCTCGCCGAACACCGTCGCCCCCTGGTGCAGGGTCTTCCACCAGTCGACCGAGAAGTGGATGATCGGCACGTTGATTGCCGCCAAAATCGCGAAGACCGCGCTGCGGCGCGCGCGCAGCGCCGGATCGTCGTTGGCTCGACGCAGCGCCAAGTAGCCCAGGGCCAGCACGCCAAGAATCGCCGTTGAGGTCAAACGGGCGTCCCAGGCCCACCACACCCCCCACGTCGGTCGGCCCCAGATTGATCCGGTGATAAGGGTGAGCACGATGAAGAGCACGCTCAGCTCCATCGCGCAGTGCGCGACGCGGTCCATCACCATCGAGCGGGTACGGGTCCACAGGTACAGCACGCTGGCGATGGTGGCCGTGCCGAAGGACACGTAGAGCGCGACCCAGGCGACCGATGGATGCACGTAGACCAAGCGAGCGAGGTTGCCCTGCACCTTGTCCGGCGGCGTCACCCACAGCCCAAACCAGAAGGTGAGCGCGAGCAGGGCCAGAGTCACCGGTCCCAAGAGTCGTTGTAGGAGATGTTTCGCCATTAATCCTCCAGAACACCGTAAAGGAGAATTCCCATGGCCAAATACGCCACCAGCGCCACCACCACGATGACCCACCATCCGAGCAGGGATCCCCCGTGCAAGGCGTCGTAGAAGGATCGTTCACCCGCGATCAGCAGCGGCGCGAAGGCCGGCAGGCAGAGCACCGGCAGCAGGGTCGCCGTGGTCTCGCCCCCCGCAGTGAGAGCGCCGTAGAGGGTGCCCGCAGCGGCCAACGCGCCGAGAGTCACCACGATGCTCGGCAGGGCGACAATCGCACCGTGGAGGGCCGTGTGGAGCACCAGAACGGCCCCCGCGAGCAGCACGAGCCCAGTCACCCACAGTTCAATGGCCAACGCCAGCGACTTGCCCAAAAAGACGCCCGCCGGGTCGAGTCCCAGCGTAGCCACCGACGACTTAGTCCCCGGGCTGCGCTCGACGGCCTGGGAGCGATTGACCATCAACAACGTCACCA
>ODAK010000616.1_pt1 | contig 40881 bp, 43 predicted proteins | sample 1539591 | NCBI WGS metagenome assembly ODAK01 (sample SAMEA3539303, study PRJEB22396) | soil metagenome | biome: tundra; feature: field; material: soil | place: USA | collected 2010-05 | depth 0.15 m
CAACCAAAGAGATCCTGGCGGCCCTTGTGGCCGCGAAATTTCGCGTGCTGAAGACTGAAGGCAATCTGAACAACGAATATGGGTTGCCGCTGACGCTGGCGAAACTCGAACCGGAACACGAAGCAGCTGTCGTCGAACTGGGAATGTCCCGACGCGGCGAACTTGCGCGTCTTACCGCGATTGCCGAGCCACAAATCGGAGTGATCACGCGTGTCGCCGTCGAGCATCTGGAATTCTTCGCAGATATTGACGAGATTGCGCTCGCCGAACGCGAGCTCATCGAGAATTTGCCGGGGCGAGACACCGTCGCTGTGCTGAATGCGGACGACGAACGCGTGATGAAAATGGCCGGCGTCGCGCCGGGGCATGTTGTCACATTCGGAGTTGGCGCGGCTGCAGATTTCCGTGCGGAAGAAATCGAAGACCGCGGCGCAGAAGGAAGCGCGTTCACATTGGTCGCGTCGCAAGGCCGCGCGCGGCTGGCGCTCTCGCTCGTCGGGCGCCACAACGTGACGAATGCGCTTGGCGCGCTCGCTGCCGCCAGCATTTGGGGAATTGGCGCGGGCGAAGCTTCCGAAGTTTTGCCGCGGCTGAAGCCTGCTGCGATGCGTGGTGAAGTGCTTCATTTCGTGGAAGGGTTTACGGTCATCAACGATTGCTACAACTCGAGCCCCGCGGCGATGGCGAGTATGATTGATTTGCTCGCGAGCACCCCGGGATATCAACGCCGGATTCTGGCTAGCGGAGAAATGCTCGAACTGGGCCCAACATCCACCGAGCTGCACGCCGAATCAGGGCGATACGCAGCTTCAAAGAAAATTAATTGGATTATCGGAGTGCAGGGCCATTCCGCCGAATTGGTGAACGCTGCTGCTACGTCCGGCGCGTCGTCGGCACAATCGAAATTCTTCGCCACCTCACAAGAAGCCGCAGAATTTATCTCTGCGCTCGCGAAGCCCGGCGATTTGATCTTAATAAAAGGCTCCCGCGGTGTTCGCATGGAGCACATCGTGGAAGCTTTGCGCGCAAAACATGCTCTGCGCGACACGACCGCTGATGTATTGAGCAGTGCGGGGCGGCACTGAAATGCTCTACTACCTTTTTTACGAAGTGCTGCGGCCTTACTTCAAGGCGCTCAACGTCTTCCGCTACATTACTGTCCGCACGGCATATGCCAGCCTCACTGCGCTGTTTCTCACACTCGCTCTCGGCCCCTGGGTCATTCGCAGATTGCAGGCAATGCAGATCGGCCAGTTCATTCGGGAAGAAGGGCCGCAGAGTCACAAGTCCAAGGCTGGAACTCCAACAATGGGCGGCGTTCTCATCGTAATTTCCACCGCCATCCCCACGTTGCTGTGGGCGGATTTGAAAAACGCGTACGTTCTGCTAGCTCTGGGCGCTATGCTTGCGTTTGGCGCCATCGGTTTCGTCGACGACTATGAGAAAGTTGTTCGCCGCCATAACAAAGGCCTTTCGGTCCGCGCAAAATTTACTTATCAAATTCTTACCAGTCTGTTGGCGGGCGTCGTGCTCTTAATTCTGTTGAACCGCGGAGTGTATTCAACGCAGCTGATCATTCCGTTCTTCAAGAATTTTCATCCAGACCTTGTCGTGCACAGCGTTCTTGAATATCGCTATCTTTGGCCGTTGGGATTTGCCCCGTTTTTGCTTTTCATTATTCTGGTCGTCGTAGGCTCATCGAACGCCGTGAATTTGACGGATGGTCTGGACGGCCTCGCCATCGGCTGCACAATTATCGCCGCTGGAGCCCTCACGGTTCTGACCTATTTAACAAGCAACAATCGCTTCGCCGGCTATCTGGATATCCAATACATTCCTCACGCCGCGGAACTTACGGTTTTTTGCGGAGCGCTGGTTGGCGCATCCATCGGCTTCCTCTGGTACAACGCCCACCCCGCAGATGTTTTTATGGGGGACGTCGGCTCACTGGCGCTGGGCGGAACACTTGGCGTGATCGCCGTCATCATCAAGCAGGAAGTACTGTTGTTTTTTGTGGGCGGAGTTTTCGTGATTGAAGCGCTCTCCGTGATTCTTCAGGTGGCGTCTTATCGCATAACGGGCCGCCGCATTTTTCGGATGGCGCCGATTCACCATCATTTTGAGCTGGCGGGTTGGAGCGAATCCAAAGTAATCGTGCGCTTCTGGATTGCCGCACTGATTTTTGCACTGTTTTCGCTGACTACGTTGAAGTTGAGGTAATTGAAGTTCTTGAGTTGTAAGGAGTGAATGCGTGAAGCCGGGAATCGAACTCGAGGGCAAGCGCGTATTGGTCGTAGGACTGGCGCGGACAGGCATAGCTACCGCGCTTTTCTGCGCAGCGCGCGGCGCCATCGTCACGGCAACCGAAGGCCGCCCTGAATCCGAAGTGTCCGAAGCGGCCGCGAAGCTTCGCGCCGCCGGATGCAAGTTAGAACTCGGTGGCCATCGCGAAGAAGCTTTTCTGGCACAGAATCTCATCATTCCGAGCCCCGGAGTTTCTCCAACTTTGCCGCAGTTGGCGGCCGCGCGCGCTGCACAGATTCCGATTTGGAGCGAAATTGAATTGGCATGGCGTTTTCTTCGCGGCAAACTTGTAGCGGTCACGGGGTCAAACGGCAAAACGACTACAACCGCGCTGACGGGTCACATCTTCGAAAGCGCCGGCATTCCGACCGTCATCGCCGGAAATATCGGTACGCCGCTGATCTCCCGCGTCAGCGAAACCAGCGACAGTACGGTGACTGTTCTCGAAGCCAGTAGTTTTCAGCTCGAACTGATCGACCAGTTTCGCCCGGACATTGCTCTCCTGCTGAACGTCACTCCGGATCATCTCGACAGGCATCCGACGCTTGATGCCTATGCGAAAGCGAAAGCGCGGATATTTGAGAACCAGGTGGAATGCGACACTGCCATTTTGAATGCTGACGACGAAGGCGCTCAGCAACTTGCTCCTATCCGCCCGCAAGTTTTCTGGTTCAGCCGGACGAAGCGCGTTGCCAGCGGAGTTTTTCTCCGCGACGATCAAGTAGTTCTTCGTCGCGACGGCGACGAGACCGTCCTACTTCGTCGCGCCGATATCGGATTGCGCGGCGAACACAACGTCGAAAACGTGATGGCTGCCGCTGCCGCCGCATTTCTCGCAGGCGTTGCTCCTCGTTCCATCGCCGGCGCCGTGCGCAGTTTTGCCGCGGTTGAACACCGCCTCGAATTTGTCGCCGAAATAAACGGCGTCAGCTATTACAACGATTCCAAAGCCACCAACGTGGACGCGACGCGCAAGGCGCTCGACGCATTTCCGGGGAATTTAATCGTGATCCTCGGCGGCAAAGATAAAGGCGGAGATTTCACTCTACTGCGCGATGCGTTACACAAACACGCGAAGCAAGCTCTCCTTATCGGCGTAGCTGCGGACAAAATTGCTTCGCAAATTACAGGATCAGTGCCGGTCGAAACTCCCGGCACCATCGAACGCGCCGTAATCCGCGCTGCTGAGATCGCGCAGCCGGGGGACACGGTTTTACTCGCTCCAGCATGCGCGAGTTTCGACCAGTTTCAGAATTACGAACATCGTGGGCGCGTATTCAAACAGCAGGTCCGTCAACTTCAGGAGGAATTCGCCGCAGGCGGCCGCGCCAAAGCGAGCTAATCAATGTTTCGCAAACTCGAAACCGATCGCTGGCTCTTCATTTCCACCGTCGCGCTGTGCTTAGTTGGCGCTGTGATGGTCTTCAGCGCCTCCGCAGTAACGGCTCGCGCGGACTATGGTCACGCCTATCATTTCTTGTTGAGGCAACTCGCATGGCTCGTTCTCGGCGCCGGCGGAATGCTCGTGTTAATGAATATGGACTATCGTATCCTGCGCAAGCCCGCCGTAATCTTTAGCGGACTCGGCGCCGTGGTCCTCATGCTCATCGCGGTGTTCTTCCTTGATAAGCACCACGACACCCATCGTTGGATTGCCTTCCGCGGCGTAGGAATCCAGCCGTCGGAACTCGCCAAGCTAGCCGTTATCGCGTACCTCGCGTGGTTTCTCGATCGTCGTATGCGGGCGGGCCGAAATAGCATGAACGATTTGCGTCACACGCTAATTCCAGCGCTCGCCCCGGTTGCGCTGGTCGCCGGTCTGATCGCCAAGCAGCCGGACCTAGGTACCGCCATCGAAATTTTCCTGATTGCTCTGGCGATGTTGTTCGTTGCTGGCGTCTCAATGAAATATATTGCCGCCGCCGGCGCGGCCGTCACGCCATATGTTCTCTATCTGATTATCTTTGTTCCATGGCGCTTGCAACGCATGATGAGTTTTCTGCACCCCAGCCTCGATCCTCAAGGCAAAGGCTTTCAGCTCATTCAATCGCTGATTGCCGTTGGCTCCGGCGGATTCACCGGCGTCGGCCTGATGGAGAGCCGTCAGAAACTTTTTTATTTGCCCGAGGCGCACACAGATTTTATTTTCGCTGTGATCTGTGAGGAACTAGGCTTTATCGGGGGGGCTATTGTGCTCGCCCTTTTTGCTGTCTACGCTTGGAGAGGCCTGCGCGCGGCGCTCGAATCGATGGATCCATTTGGACGTCTAATCGCTCTGGGCGTTACGACGATGGTTGCCAGTCAGGCGATGATTAATCTGTGCGTCGTGCTCGGCATGTTGCCCACGAAAGGAATTCCGCTGCCGTTCATAAGTTACGGCGGATCAAGTTTGCTCGTGATGCTTCTGGCTACAGGCGTGCTCCTGAATATAAGTCAGTCGGCGGGGCACAGCGTTAGCAGGCACGCAGATTGATTTTACGAATGGGATTGAAGCGCTGTGAAAGCAAGCGGGTTGCAAGGTGACGAAATTGTTAGTCGCGGGTGGCGGCACAGGTGGACACGTTTTTCCGGCGCTCGCCGTTACCAAAGAATGGTTGCGCCGCGGAGAAGGCAGGGAAGCAGTGTTCGTGGGAACTGATCGCGGATTGGAAAATAAGCTGGTGCCGCGAGCCGGCCTGCCGCTGGAAACGATTCGCTCTGTCGGACTAAAAGGAACTGGCGGCATGAAGTTCGTGCGCAGCATCGCGATGCTCGGCCCGGCGATGTGGGATTCCGCGGCGATCCTTCGACGCCACAAATTCACCGCCGCCTTCGGTATGGGCGGTTATGCCGCTGGTCCCGTTCTATTACTCGCAGCACTGAAGAGGATTCCTGTTGTGATTTTTGAACCGAACGCCGCGCCTGGTTTCGCGAATCGCGTTTTGGCGCGCTTCGCCACGCGCATCGCCACCGGCTACGAAGAAACCGCGCGTGCCTGGGGACACAAAGCAGTCATGACAGGCTGCCCTGTGCGCGCAGAGTTTCAATACGTCGCGCCGCGCCGGCTCGTCCCCCCCTTCCGCATCCTTATTACTGGCGGCAGCCAGGGCGCGCGCCCCATCAACCGCGCCATGAAAGAGGCGCTGCAATATCTCGCGCCACAAAAAGACAATCTCCTAATCGTGCATCAAACAGGTGAGCGCGAATACGAAGACGTTCGCGCCGCCTATGCCGCGCTGGGGATTCCCGCGCAGGTATGTCCATTCCTCAACGACATGCCCGAGCGTTTTGCCTGGGCCGATCTTGTGATCTCTCGCGCCGGACAAACAACCATCGCCGAAATCGCCGCAGTTGGCCGCGCCGCGTTATTCATTCCGTTTGCGGGCGCAGCAGACGATCACCAGTTCCGCAACGCGCAAGCGCTCGAGCGCGACGGCGCCGCTCGTGTATTGCCCGAATCCGAATTGAACGGTTCGCGGCTTGCTCAAGAAATATTGAGTTTGCTCGGTCAGCCAAGCGAACTCGCGGCCTTAGCAAACAAGGCGCGCAAGTTCGCGCGTCCGAACGCGACGCAGGAAATCGTCAACTTGATAGAACAGGTGGCACGGCCATGATGGTTTCGTTTCACAATTTCAAACGCATTCATATGGTGGGAATCGGCGGAATCGGCATGAGCGGAATCGCCGAAGTTTTGCTCACGCTGGGCTACAACGTGTCCGGCTCGGATTCTAAACTCTCTCCAATCACCGACCGCCTTAGAAATCTCGGCGCAACCGTTTACGAAGGTCATCGCGCCGAAAATGTCGCCGGCGCTCACGTCATCGTGACAAGCTCCGCCGTCCGCAAAGAAAATTCTGAAGTTGTCGAAGCGCATCGCCTGAAAATTCCCGTGATTCCGCGCGCAGAAATGCTTGCTGAATTGATGCGCCTGAAATACGGCATTGCTGTCGCTGGCGCACACGGCAAAACAACTACTACGTCCATGGTCGCCGCCGTTCTCGCAGCCGCAGATCTCGACCCGACATTTGTCGTCGGAGGCCGTGTCAATCAGGCAGGCACCACCGCGCGCCTCGGCAAAGGACAATACATGGTCGTAGAGGCCGACGAGAGTGACCGAACGTTTCTCCTCCTCGCACCGGTCGTTGCGGTTGTCACTTCAATCGATCGCGAACACCTGGACCACTACGACTCGCTCGAAGACATTCAAGATGCCTTTACCAAATTTGTGAATCGCGTTCCATTTCACGGCGCCGCAATTCTTTGCATGGACGAGCCCAACGTTCAGGCCATTCTGCCAAACATTACGCGACCGGTAATTTCTTATGGCACCAGCAGCCAGGCCGATCTCGTCATCTCGGACATTGTCCACTCCGGACTGCAAAGTGATTTCCGTCTCACCTATCGCGGCGACGACCTCGGCATGTTTCACCTCGCCGCGCCTCCGGGAATGCACAATATTCGCAACGCCGCCGCCGCTGCCGCCGTCGCTCTCTATCTCGACGTGCCCGCCGACCTGATTCGCGAAGGACTCGCTAGCTTCACCGGAGTCGGCCGCCGCTTCGACGTCAAAGGCGTCATAAATGGCATTACTCTGATTGACGACTACGGCCATCATCCGTCCGAAATTCGCGCCACGCTGGACGCCGCACGCCTTTGCAGATTCAATCGCCTGCTCGTGCTGTTCCAGCCGCATCGGTTCAGCCGCACGCTGCACATGTGGGACGAGTTCTGCCGCTCCTTCAACAATGCCGACGTATTGGTGATGACCGATATTTACGCAGCCAGCGAAATTCCAATCCCCGGCATTTCGGCCGAAGCTCTTACCGCTGCAATTCGGGAGGCAGGCCACAAACACGTCGTCTATCGAAGCTCCATGCAGGACGGCATAGATTATTTGCTGAAAGAAGCGCGCCCCGGCGACGCCATCCTCACCATCGGCGCCGGAAATGTTGGCCGCGCGCTGGGCGAAATGGCCATCGTGCTCGGCGCAAGAGTCGCTCCGAACTTTATAGAATGAATTTGGAAAGAGATTCAGCGGTTTGAAAACGTGTAATGCGAATTGAAGACGCCAAAATTCTTGTCGCTCTCCCTGATCTGGGTGTAGACCGCCTGGAAGATGCATCCTTATCCGAGCACACCTCCCTAGGCATCGGCGGCACCACAGATTTGCTGCTCATCAAACGTCACGCTTCCATCCCGCAACTAGTTCGCATGCTTGACGCCGCTGGATACGCGTTTAAATTCCTTGGCGGCGGCAGCAACGTTCTCATCCGCGACGGCGAGTTACCTTGGGTCATGCTCCATCTCGTCAAACCGGATCCGGAAGTCCGCCTCGAAGGCAATTTCGCATACGTTGACGCAGCCGCCGACCTCGGCCGCACCGTCACCTTCTGCGCGAAGAACAATCTCGGCGGTATGGAAGGCCTCATTGGGGTCCCCGGCACCGTCGGAGGCGCGCTTCGCATGAACGCTGGAGCCTACGGCATTCAGATTGGCACCTACGTCCGAGAGGTAGAACTTTACCGCGCCGAAACCCGCAGCTTGGTCACCCTCAGGGGAGCCGAAATTCGCTTCGAATATCGTCACACTTCTTTCGCGCACGATGATATTATGCTCGCAGTGAAACTGGAGCTACCCTCCAAACCCTTCAAAGAAATTCTCGACGGGATTCGTATCTGTAATGAGAAGCGCCGATCCAGCCAGCCGCTAAATCAGAAAAGCGCGGGATGTATTTTCAAAAATCCGCCGGGCGTAAGCGCTGGACGTATGCTTGACGAGCTGGGCCTCAAGAGTTTTCACGTCGGCGACGCGCGCGTTAGCGACCGTCACGCAAATTTTTTCGTCAACGCCGGAAACGCCACCGCCGCACAGATGCTTTCTCTGATTGATACTGTGCGCGAGCGTGTCCGAAACTCTTACGGCATCACTCTGGAAGAAGAGGTCATCATCTGGAAGTGAAACTAGCATTGGGAATGAACTCACAATGACGAGAGAACAGGAAGCCATCAATCACGAGGTGTTAACGGAAGAAGAGCCGCGATATCTTCGGCGTCAGAAGCCCGTCGAAGTTCGCCGCCGCAAATTCGGCAAGCGCAACTGGCCGTTCTATCGCCGCGCGATGGTTGCCGGCACCGCCGTGCTTGTCGGCGGTTTCGCGCTCTATCAATTGGGCAGTTTTTTCCTGTATTCGCCGCGTGTAACTCTCGCGAGCCTCGATCAAATCGAAATCACCGGCACGCACTTTCTCGCGCGCCAAACAATCGTCGAAAAGTTTGCCCAAGACACAAACAAAAGCGTTCTGCGTGTTCCACTCGACCAGCGCCGTGCCGCTCTTGAATCAATTCCCTGGGTGGATCACGCCATCGTTTCGCGCATTCTACCGGATCGCCTCCGCGTCGAAATTGTGGAGCGCTCTCCCGTTGCGTTTCTCCGCAACGGCACAGAGCTTGGCTTGATTGACGCTCATGGAGTATTGCTCGACCGTCCCGTCGAAGGCAATTTCCAGTTCCCAGTTGTCAGTGGATTGTCGGAAGCTACGCCTGCGAGTCAGCGAGCTCAGCGGATGGGTTATTACACCGAACTTCTCCGCGATCTGACGCAAGTGCAGTCTGGTGCGGCCGACCACGTTAGCGAAGTGGATCTCTCCGACGCGAGCGATGTTCGCGCCACGCTCGCCGGTCTGGGCCAAATGGGAATCACCGGCCTGGACGATCAGGGTCCATTGCTCGTCCACTTCGGGAATAAAGATTTTGATACAAAGTTCCGCGTGCTGGTGGAAAACATCGCGCAGTGGCGCGCAACCGCAGGCCGTGTGGACTCGGTCGATCTGCGTTTCTCCAAGCAGGTCGTGGTAAATCCGGAATCAAGGGCGGTTGCCGTGAAGGCGCCCGTTGTGCCGACAGGCGCGCAAACGGTTTCAAGGCCTGCAAGCACTAAGCTTGCCAGCGCAAAGAAATCTCATTGAGCGAATAATGTCACGCCGCCGTTCATGCAGAACGGCACGTGACCGAACGGACGGAGCGGCGGATTGGCAAAAAAGGAACGCTACATCGTTGGGCTCGATATCGGTAGCGCGAAGACTTGCGCCTTGATGGGCGAACTCGACGAAGACGGAATTAAATTCGTGGCGATTGGCGCGACGGAATCCAAGGGATTGCGCAAAGGTCTCATCGTGAATTTGGACGCCACGGTGAGTTCGATTCGTCGCGCTATCGAAGAAGTCGAAAGCGCTGCGGGAGTTCCGGTCGAATCCGCGATTCTCGGTGTTGCGGGCAGTCACGTAAAAGGTGTGAACAGCCGCGGAGGCATCACTCTGGGCCAGCGTGCTCGCGATGTTCAGCGTGAAGATATTCGCCGCGCCGTGGACGCCGCGCGCGCCATCACTTTGCCCGACGACAGGGAGGTTCTGCACGTTCTTCCGCAGGAATTTGTTTTGGACGCGCAGGATCACATCCGCGAGCCGATGGGAATGGTCGGCCAACGCTTGGAAGTGAACGTTCACATCGTTACTTCGGCGATTTCCGCGTCGCAGAATCTTGTCACCGCGGCAAATAAAGCAGGTGTAATTGTTGCCGACACAGTTCTGGAGCCCCTTGCGGCCGCCGAAGCATGTTTGATGCAGGACGAGCGCGATCTCGGTTGCGCGCTGCTCGATATCGGCGGCGGCAGCACGGACATTGTGGTTTTTGCTGGAGGAGTTGTGCGTCATGCGGCGGCCGTGCCCATCGGCGGCGATCACTTCACAAATGATCTCGCCGTCGGCCTGCGCACTCCTGTTCCGGAAGCAGAACGCGTAAAGCGCGAACACGCTTGCGCATTTCGGGATTTGATCACCGAAGATCACTCGATCGATATCGCTAGCGTCGGCGATCGTCCGCCGCGCACAGTTTTCGCGCGCATGCTTTGTGACATCGTCGAGCCGCGCGCGCAGGAAATGCTTTCCTTAGTGCGCGACGAACTGAAACGCGCCGGATTGGATGCTCAAATTCGCGCTGGAGTGGTGCTCACCGGTGGAGGTGCAAAATTAAAAGGTTTAGTCGAATTGGCCGAGCAGATGTTTTCTTTGCCGGTACGCATTGGCGTGCCGCGCGGATTGCCCGGCCTGCCCGATGAATTTGCTCAGCCAGAATATTCCACCAGCGTAGGCCTGCTTCTTTATGGGGCGCGGGCGCGCCGTCAGGTTGCGGCGCGGCCAACTTCGCTAGTGGCCAAGTTGAAAGCGATGTTTGCAGGGCAATAGAAGTTTTCTTTTGTAAAGAAGTTTTGCGGCGAATAAGTTTTTTACCGGACGGTCGTGACGGGACGCAGATGTGGCGCGCGGGGCCCCAGTCCATCGGGCGCGCTGTCCGGAGCGGGATGCACGTAAAAGAAATGGGGGAGATCACATGACACCGAAGGAATCTGGAATTCGTCTATCGTTTAGCGAAGAACTTTTGCAAGGCGCCAAAATCCGCGTCGTCGGCGTAGGCGGCGGCGGATGCAACGCAGTCAACCGCATGATTCGCGCCAAAGTCGAAGGTGTCGAATTCATCGCGGCCAACACCGACCTCCAGGCGCTCAAATTGTCGCAAGCGCCTGTAAAACTTCAGCTCGGCGCGAAGCTCACCAAAGGACTCGGCGCCGGCGCCAATCCCGATATCGGCCGCAAAGCCGCGCTCGAAGATACCGACAGAATTATTGAAGCCATGGAAGGTTCCGACATGGTGTTCATCACCACCGGCCTCGGCGGAGGCACAGGAAGCGGCGCCGCGCCCGTAGTAGCGTCGCTCGCAACCGAACTCGGAGCGCTCACCGTCGCTGTCGTCACGAAACCATTCGCGTTTGAAGGCAAGCGCCGCATGCTTCAAGCCGAGCAGGCGCTCAATGAGCTTGTCGGATGCGTGGACACGGTCATCGTGATTCCCAACGAGCGTCTGATGGACACCGTCGAGCGCGGCACCAGCTTCTTCGAAGCGTTCCGGATCGCCGACGATATTCTGCGCCAGGCCGTGCAGGGCATCAGCGACATCATCACCGTGCCCGGCATCATCAATCGCGATTTCGCCGACGTGAAAGCCATCATGCACGGCCAGGGCTACGCCGTCATGGGAACCGCCGTCGCCTCCGGCTCAAATCGCGCAATTGACGCCGCAAATCGCGCCATCAATAGCCCGCTCCTCGAAGATAATTCCATTCAGGGCGCGCAGGGCATTCTCATCAACGTCTGCGGCTCATCCAGTCTTTCACTACACGAAATTCACGAAGCTTCGTCCGTCATTCAGAAAGCCGCGCACGAAGACGCCAATATTATTTTCGGCGCGGTGCTCGATGAAGCGATGAAGGAATCCGTGAAGATTACGGTGATCGCAGCCGGTTTCCGCGACGCAGCTCGCCGGGTCGTCCAGCAGCCGCGGTCAACTTACCTTCCAAAAACTTGGAAAGCCGGACGCGAGACTGCCGCTCCTGGACCTGTCGCTCAAGTGGAAGCCCCGCCGGTCCGTGCGACGCCGGAAATCATTCACGAAGTTCAGACGGACGATCTCGAAGTTCCAACGTTTCTGCGCCGCAAAGCGCAGAGCGCATAAATAAATTCTGCAACTTGGGTCGATCCACAGATTTTGCGCGGAGGGCTCATCGGGCACGGTTCGCAAATGCGATCCGTGCCCGTTTGCTTTGGCGCGCAGCGCAAGCGCGCTAGAATTGCCCGCATGGAAGGGAACTGCCGCATCAAGCGCAACGCGCTCCAGCAAATTCTGGAAGCAGCGCGCGAAGATTCAACTCACGAATGCTGCGGCCTGCTAGCCGGAAGCGACAACACAATCACAACCGTCTTCTCGGCACGCAACGCGCTAGCCAGCCCGACCGCCTACGAAATCGCCCCGCCAGAACTCTTCTGGCTCTTCCGTGAAATCCGCGCACAAAACCTCGAACTCCTCGGCATTTACCACTCGCATCCGCAAACAGAAAATACTCCGTCGTCTACGGACATTGCCCGCGCCTATTATCCCGAAGCGGCGCACTTCATCATTTCTCCGAAACCAGACGCGCCAAAGCCAATCCGCGCCTTCCGAATACTTGATGGGACTGTGACCGAGTTAATGGTTGAAGGGATTTTGTAAACCAGGTGCTTACCAGCGCCCGGCGTAAAGAGGGAAGCGAGAAGTAAATACCGCAATCTCGCCGCGCACTCGCGTCTCAATTGAACCATCGCCCAAATGCATCAATACTTCAGCGATCCACGCCGCAATCTTTTCCATATCTGCTTCGCGCATTCCGCGAGTCGTGATTGCAGGCGTGCCCATGCGAATTCCGCTCGCCGTCATCGGTGGCAGCGGATCAAACGGAATCGCATTCTTGTTCACAGTAATTCCGGCGCGGTCCAATCCCGGCTGCGCATCCTTGCCCGTAAATCCACGGGACTGAATATCCACCAGAAATAAATGGTTGTCCGTCCCGCCGCTCACGATACGGAATCCGTGTTTCGCCATCGCAGTCGCCAGCGCCCGCGCGTTCGTTACTACCTGTTCCTGATACGTGCGAAATTCCGGCAACATCGCTTCCCTCAAACAGACCGCCTTCGCTGCGATTGTGTGCATCAGCGGTCCGCCTTGAATTCCCGGAAACATCAGCTTGTCGAGTTCCTTCGCGTATTGCGCGCGACACAATACCAATCCGCCACGCGGCCCGCGCAAAGTTTTGTGCGTCGTCGTCGAAACAAAATCTGCGTGCGGCACAGGACTTGGATGTACGCCCGCCGCCACCAACCCCGCGATGTGCGCCATATCCACAAAAAGTAACGCGCCAACAGACTTCGCAATTTCCGCAAGCCGTGGAAAATCAAATATCCGTGAATATGCACTCGCTCCGGCCACAATCATTTTTGGTTTATGCTCGTGCGCCAGCCGGTCCAATTCCTCGTAATCAATCAATTCCGTTTCGCGCGTCACTCCGTACGGCACAAACTTGTACATCCGCCCGCTGAAATTCAGCGGATGTCCGTGTGTCAAATGCCCGCCGTGAGCCAGATTCATCCCCAGCACTGTATCGCCGGGTTGCAGCGTGGACATATATACGGCCGTATTTGCCTGCGATCCCGAATGTGGCTGGACGTTCGCATGCTCCGCGCCGAACAATTTCTTCGCGCGCTCGATCGCCAGCACCTCCGCGCGATCCACAAATTCGCAGCCGCCGTAATATCGCTTTCCCGGATACCCTTCCGCATACTTATTCGTCAGCACCGAGCCCATCGCCTGCAGCACCGCCTCCGAAACAAAATTTTCCGAAGGAATCAGCTCCAGCCCGGTCGCTTGCCGTCGCCCCTCCAGCTTTATGATTTCCGCGATGTCAGGATCCACGTCCCGTAGAGAAAGTATCATCCGCTCAGTTGATGAATTATTTGTCGGCACCTTTTTATTTGTCCTTTTCGCTCAGTAATTCTTATTTATTTCCGGCTCGGTCGCGATCCAGCTCCGAAATCTTGTCAATTCGCCTCTGGTGCCGCCCGCCCGCGAATTCGGTCTTCAGAAAATCCTTCACTATTTCAATCGCGCCAGCATCGTTCACCACCCGCCCGCCGATCGCCAGCACATTCGCATCATTATGTTCTCGCGCCATCCGCGCGGTCGCCGCGTCATGCGCCAGCGCCGCCCGCACGCCCCCAACTTTGTTTGCCGCAATCGTCATCCCAATGCCTGTTCCGCACACCAGTATCCCGAATCGATCTTCTCCGCCCACCACGCGCTGCGAAACCCTCTTCGCGTAGTCCGGATAATCCACCGACTCATCCGACCACGTCCCCACGTCCTCAACGGGATATCCCGATTCCAGCAAATATCGCTTGATGGATTCTTTTACTGGAAATCCCGCGTGGTCGGCGCCCAGCGCGATGCGCGGCTTCTGTGAGGTGTCGGGCATTATTTTCTTCGCGGATACGACAGAACGTGATTCTATCGGATTGCTACGACGCCGCGCAACGCCGACTCCCCAATATGTTTGCCCGCAGAATTCATTGGATTGAGTTTCGCACCGGAAGTTTCTGTTTACAGACCGACAGCAATTGTTATATACCGTACATGTCCATGCCCATGGCCGCGTTCGGAATTTTGGTTTAGTAGTGAAGTTGGGGGTTGCAGGTCTGAGTTTCACAAAATCCTACGGTCGAAAATGGAGGAATCTGCTCATGAAGAAGATTGGAATGTCCCTGCTGGCGGTAGCTATCTGTTCACTTGCGCTTGTCGGAGTCAGCCGCGCAGCCGATGAGAAAGTCACCGGCTACGTAATCGACGAAAAGTGCTCCGCGAATGCCAAAATGATGGGCAACGTAGAATGCGTTAAGAAGTGCGAAGACGGCGGCTCGAAGCTCGTCATCGCGACCGATAAGGACGGCAAGGTTTACGCCGTGGACAATCAAGATGCACTCAAGGGCCACGAAGGCCACCATGTCACAGTCACTGGCGCAGTCACCGGCATGAGCATTCACGTGTCCGACGTCGCCATGACGCCTGTGAAGTAAGCGCATCAATCCAACACTGCAACAAACTCGATAGCTCGTGGATGAAGGGCGGCGCAAATGCCGCCCTTTTTTCTTTGCATTGGCAAGACAACGACGTGCTGCAATGGGGCGCGTTACGCGCGCTCGCTCGCTTGTCCGGAGCGCGCTAGCAGAACGATCAGCGTATAAACTCCCAGAGTTATTCCCAGAGGAATTTCGCATAACGACAGAAATGCCGCAAGAATAAGTATGCTTCTTCCGGACCGTCCGCCCATCATCGCCAATCCACCCAAAATTCCCAGAACGCCGCAAAGCACCGACAGCACGATGATCGCGACATAAATAAAATGAAATTCGCTCATCATCGTGAATGGATCGGGCACGCGATTCAGCAACGCACCGAACATCACCGTAGCCGTTCCGTTGAAAACGAAAAGCCACAGCGCCATCACCAGCCGGATGATGCCGTAAATAATCCAACAAATCCCGAGTGTTCGCGAGCGGCCTTGCAAATTTGAATTTGAGGAATTTTCAGCGGACATGTGTCGCTCCTTTCGGCCTTGGCGAGTCTAGCCTCGCCACTATCCGTTGGATTCGCTGGGCAGAAAAGAGTCGCGGGCGCTCCTGGCTCCGGGCCTAGCTTTTTTCCCCTGATCGCTTCATTGCAGCGCTGGATTCCTGAAGCGCTTCAAGCGAAGCCTCATGCGCCTTCGCCGAATGTTCCATCGCCTGCTTGGAATACTCGTGGCCGGTCAGATGATCTTCCTTCCCGTGATGCGTTGCCGCCGTTCGATGCGCCTGTGCTGCAAGATTGTGCAATTCCGCTGCTCTGTAATGCTCGTCCTTCGGCATCGTCGCCTCCGCAATCAGTAATTGATGAACGCTGGAGTTTCGCATGGCAGGAAGCCATTCGCTGTTCACATCTGCACACTGCCTCGGCACTTCGCCGCGCAACTGGGCTTGGTAACCTGGTGAGCCTCGCGTATCATTCATTAAACGTGAAACCGCACGAGCCAGAAAACGAGCGCCTCCGTCTCGCACAGGTCTATGCGTCGATGGGCGAGGGTGAGTTGCGTCAGGTCGCCGAGAATCCGCAATCCCTGACTGAGCCCGCCATTGAAGCTTTAAAATCCGAATTCGCGCGTAGAAATCTTGAAGTCAGTCTTGAAGTCTCGCCCGATGCAGAAGCGCATCCAAACGTCCCGGATCTCGTTATCCTTCGCCGGTTCGGAGTTCTTCCAGATGCTCTTCTCGCCAAAGGAGCCCTGGAGTCTGCCGGGATTGAATGCTTCTTCGATGACGACAATATCGTTCGCATGGATTGGTTTATCTCCAACGCCGTTGGCGGAGTAAAGTTACTCGTCAGGCCGCAAGACGCCGCTGCCGCGAACGAGATATTAGAACAGAAAACTCCACCGACATTCGACGTGGCCGATGTCGGCGAATATCATCAGCCTCGTTGTCCCAAGTGCGAATCGTTGGATGTAATTTCTGAATTTGTTAAAAAGGTTCGTGAGGATCTTTCCGCTGAATCCGGCGCAGGTGCCCCCGCAATTCAAACAGGTTGGAAATGTCAATCGTGTGGTCATGTCTGGCCCGTCTCGTCCGACGAGGTCAGTAATCCGTAACGACAATCCGTAACGACGTCCAACTCGCTTTAGCCAGCCAAACGAAAACTCACTCCCGCACCGGCCTTCGCCTCTTCGCGTAAATTGCCTTCACAATACTGTGCGGCGGAATCGTAGGAAATTTGCTCGTCGCTGCCATCTCTCGCCCATCGCACACCGCGTCCCGCAGCAATCGTCCCACATATTTTTTCTTCAGATCTCCCATCTCGCGAATCGTCAAATGCCGAATCATTTTACAATCGCCTTGCAACACGTCGTCCGGATCATCCATTTCCGCCCCGCGATTAAATCCCAGGTTCACGTGCGGCGCATATACAGCAACATGAATGAAACTTTCCTTCAGCCGTCCGGTGAACGAATATCCAATCGCCACCGCGTTGTACGCGTCGTAGATGGACTCGGTCGCATCCGGCGATGCAGTCAGTACCGCGCGCCGTACTGCTAGCGCCAGTTCTACAATCCGTTTGTCATAGGCCGAAAGAAACTTCAGCAATTCCGGTATCGGTTTCCGCACAGCCATTTACGAAACCTCGAACTCGCTTTCAATCGTCGACGAATTCTATCTGATCGATGCCAATATCTTCGCCACAACATCGTTCAGAGCGGTGCCGCCCCTGATCCAGCGCACCACCGCGACGATATCGTTTTCCTGATCAATATAAATAATATTGTTTCCGTTGCCCTCGAAATAGACGGCCGAAACCGGGGCCGCGGGCAGCGGCTTTCGTTCCGTGTTCAGAAACCAATTCGCGAAACCGTAATTTACATTTGCCGGTCCCGGAGTTTTCGCCAGCTGAATCCATCGCGGCGAGATAATTTCACGGTCCTTCCACTTTCCATTTCGCAAAAACAAATATCCGAACCGCGCCATGTCGTAGGCGTTGATGAACATTCCACCGCCCCAGTGGCCGCCGCCGGTCATCGACTGCATTTTCTGTCCGTCAATTTCTACCCAAGAATTTTCATATCCGTACCACCGCCACGTTGATGACGCGCCGATCGGCTCCATCACTTCCGTCCGTAAAACTTCCGGCAGCGGACGCCGCCAAACTTGCAGCGCCGCCAGGGCCATAACATTCACGCGAACATCGTTGTATTTGTAATGCGTCCCTGGCTCCCACAATTTCCGATTTGGCCACTCCGCCGGCGTCGCGCCTTCGGGACGATCCGCCCAATCCGGTTTTCCCCACAACGTTCCTTGCCAATCGCTCGTCTGCCGCAACAGATCGTCCCACTTAATTGTCTGATTGTGCGGCGCGTCAAACAAATCCACTTCCGGCGGCATATAATCGCGCGCAAAGTCATTCACATCGCGAATTAATCCGCGCTGCCATGCCAGTCCAATCACCGTGGTCAAGAATGTTTTCGTCACGCTGAACGTCATGTCCACGCGCTTCGGATCGCCCCATTCCGCCACAATATATCCGTGACGGATAATGATTCCGTTCGCGGGGCCGCGATCCTTCAGCGGACCAATCGGAGTGTCGAACGGTTCGTGCGCGCCATACGTCGTCGCATTGTAAATCTTCATGTCCTTCGACGCCGGATTCTCGCTCGCAATCGCCAGCTTCACCGCCTCGTCCAGACGCGCCGCGTCCATTCCGACTTCTTCCGGCTTCTTGTGCTGCCAGTCGAGTCGCTCAGGAAAGTAGATTACTGACGGTTGCGCCGCAGGCGCGTTTGAAGCTGCCGCTGAAGTGGGCGCTGATGTCCCGCGTCCCGCGGTCGATCCGCCGCGCTGCGCTTCCACCATCGCGTTCGGCGCGATAAGCGTCACGGCCATTGCCGCAACCATCAACATGGCGGCAATACAAATCGTCTTTGTGCGGATCATCACGTTCCCCCTTGCAACGCCGGGAAGTATACATTCATCACCGGCGGATACCGAGCGTTCCGATATCACAAACCACCGTGATGCAGCGTTGTCATGCGGGACGATCGTTTTCGGTGCTATCATCCGCTCGCCGAACTACCTTGATCTCGAAAGGCTTCCGCATGACTGCAGCGCTTCGCAGCATCAGCGCAATTCTTATGGGTTTCGTCACCGGATTTGTAGTCATGGTCGCATGTGAATACGCAAACATAAAAATCTTTCCGCTTCCGGAGGGCACTGACCCGGGCGATACCGCCTCGATGAATGCGGCGATGGCCGCCATGCCGGCGAAGGGCATGATTCTGGTTCTCGTAGGATGGGCGGTCGGTACTTTCGGCGCTTCCTATGTGGCCGCGCGGTTCGCGCAGCAATTGAAATTTCTGCACGGAATGATGCTTGGATTGATTTTTCTGGGCGGCGCGATCATGAATATGCGTGAGATTCATCATCCCCTTTGGTTTTGGATCGTCGGCGTTCTAGTTTTTTTCCCCGCTGCATACGTTGGCTCAAGTGCGGCGGTAACGGGCTCCAGGCCGCCCGTCGCTCAGTAATGTGCTTGTTCATCCGCATTCGTCCGGGAACGTCTCCTTCCCGAAATAGGGTTTCGCAGCAAAGTTAATTGCGACTCTCGCGTTTTGCTCTCCTCTCGGCGAACTCCACCGCTTGTTGAACTGCTTTGGCAACTCGCCTTCCCCGCGATTCGGGATTCTTGTAATAGAAGATTCCGAATAAATGTCCCCGCTGTTGGAGTGGAGACATCAGATTCCAGCCTTCACGAGCGCGTCCATCGCGCGCAAACGCCGCCTGCAGAATCGGAGGCAACTCGCGTTCGCCTTCCATCGTTGCCAGTAAATGTTCCGCAGTTTGTTCGGCACGCCTGCGGCGTGTTTCGGCGTTTTTCACATCTGCAATTTGCTGCGACAAAATCTTTCGTATCGAATAATTCAGTTTGCCGAACCACTCGCGCAGCTCAGGATCCTCGGCCAGGAATTCCTTCAATTCGGCCGGAACACTTACGTCGCGTACAGCAAGGTCCGGCTCAAGTCGAAATCTTGCCGACATTCCGGTCAGAACTCGCCCGCCCGCTTGCATCTTTTTATTTACCAGCAGAGTGTGTCCTCCCTTGCCGTCGGAAAATAGCGTGGTGCGAAACGCGAATCCGTTCATTTCGCCGCACACCTTCAATCGCCCCCGCGTTTTCCAAGTCTTCAACACGTCAAATGGAAGGCGGATAATCACCCAACCGAGCCCGGAATTGTCTCGCTCAAGCGTTGCCGCAAACGATTTCGCCGTGGGTTTCGTCATTTATTTCACTCGGAACCGCCGAGGCTCGCATTATGTCCCATCCGAAACATTCTCTGCCACGGCGAATCGCATTCTCCCCACGAATACTGTAACGGGCAAATGCCATTGCGGAGTGAGCGATCTCCCGGTCTATACCATGAATCGAAACTGACTCAAAACGAAAGGCCTACTGCGCTAGCGCTTCACGATGATTTCACTCGAACGATTCTTCTGACTGGGCCGGCAACGTGGAACTCAGATTTTGTGCGATCAAGATTAACCGGAAGAAATACGTTGCGGTTCAAGGTAGCGTCTACGGCTGTTCGCGGTAAATGCATACTACGATAACTTGACAAAATATATGTTGAGCTTGTAGAAAAAAATCGCCGCATTCGAATACACGATAATTTTGTCGCTAAAGCTGGTGCTGATCTCACCTCTGAGACGCTGAGGACGCTGAGAAAGGCTTTGGACGCCATGCGGCAACTGAACATCATCCGAAGTCCTAAATTATTCCGGGTTTAACTTTGTTCAGAAGTTGTGTTAGGGAAACCGTCACAGAGCCGATCACATCGCTTCCATTGTCCGCTAAAACCAACCGCACTTCGACTGCGCCGCTCACGACCTTCGCGTGTTCTGAAAATGTAAGTCCCTGATGAAGGATTTCATCGTAGCTTGTTCAGTCGGTTTCAAATTCAAGGTGTGCGCTCCGTGACCCACGATTTGCCCGTTCGCGCCCAGTTCTACCCACACAACTTCCAGACTGTCCGTCCAGCGGTCACCCTGTTGCTGGAATTTTAGCTGGCCCGGATCAATGTGGATTTGGACGGAAAGCTGCATATCGCCGGATTCTTTCGCGACGTCGGCGTGCACGTCAAAGCCGAGATCAATCATTTCCAGTGGACTTCGGAGAGCATCGGCGATCAGTTGTTTTCTCGGTTCGGTGGCTTTGTCGCCTTCAGGAAATGCAAAGTATCCGTTTCTGTATCGAAGTTGAACTCCGGGGCGATCCACCGTTACCTTGATTTGCCGAAATTTTCCATTCCACTGATCGTGGGAAGGGCAGTAGGTCAGCACATAAGTCACATGGGAGTCGTCGATGGCATCTTGAATGGAGGTGCTGATGCCGTTTGTATTGAAAAACGCGCGGCCGCCAGTGTCTTGCGCGAGAACTACCATTGCGTCCACGTCAATTGGATCAAGAGGAGCACCGCCTGCCGGAGCCAACAAACCGCGCGCGTCAATTGGATAGACGGCGACGTTTGCGTTGTTCAAGGCTTTGCCGGCATTGGAAAGCTCCATGCCGGTTCGGCCATTCTGTCGATATGGAAACCCGCTCGAAATCCAGATCAGATTCTTACGTCCCGGAGTTCTGGCCAATCGCCCAGCGATAAATTTCAAGGCGTCGGTGGTCTGGCCCAGGCGATTCATCGCATAAGCGGGCACTCCATTTGAGCCAACAAGCGGCAAAAGGCCAAAGTTCTCATTCGCCGTCTGAGTTCGAGCGTCTGGCAGAGCCCGCAACAAGGCGGCCTTGTCGCTTGTGAAGTCGTGATGAACTATAGACTTGGTCAAAGTGATCGAGTACAGAGCGACTCGATCTTCGGGCTTCATTTCCTGGACAAATGTGACGACCTGCTCTTCCGCCAAAGCAAAATCCGGCCGTGTTTACGGCATCCAGTAATATGACGGTGGCGATTGATGCTCTACCAGTACCTTCGACGAATTTGTTAGAAAACACATTTGGAGCTGACGCGGACGCAGTCGTGACAGTCGCTTGATTATTCTGCTGTTCAAACGAAGAGATTTCCTGCGGCTTGCCTTGATCGAAAATCGTGAAATCGCTTTTCATTAGACCGGTGACGGGCACACCTTTCTTGTCCCGGACGATTACGTTGACTTGAACTATGCGAGCGGTGACGCGCAGCGCTTGTGGCGGAGCCTTGGACGGAGGTGTGGGCGGTGGTGGTGGCACCGATTGCGAACGGACCGCCGGAGAAGCTGCGATGCATAGCCACACGGCGATAAGGATACGCTTGATGCGCATGATGTCCCCCGCTGATGAATGTTCGCCAAGCGCCGTCGCCGAGACGCACCCCGATGCTGGCAGTGCGATGCGGGAAAGCGAATAAGAGTCTACTGGAGAGAGAGTGTGACGGTGGCTGAAAAAATAACACAGGCTGAAGCCTGGGCTACTTACGCCGGTGTGCTTGCTCGCGGGTGGCGGAAGATGCTAGAAGGGAAGCGCGAGTTATTTGGCCGGAGTAACATGACGCTGGTAGTTCAGCGCAGTTCACACTACTGAGGAGGAAGCTCATGTCCACCGTGAAACCGATTCCTGAGGGGTATCACACTTTAACGCCATATCTGGTTGTAGAGGACGCCGGCAAAGTTGCAGATTTTCTGAAGGCAGCTTTCGGCGCTAAGGAAAATCATCGCACGACTGCTCCGAATGGAAGCGTGATGCACGCCAACGTGACCATTGGCGATTCGCGTGTAATGCTCGGCGGAGCGCCGGGACAGAAGCCGGTTCCCGCCATGTTGTATTTATATGTGAATGACGCGGACGCAGTTTACGCGCGCGCGATTGAAGCGGGAGCGGTTCCTGTGATGCCGCCGGCGAACCAGTTTTACGGCGACCGCAACGCGATGGTGAAGGATCCGGGCGGAAATTCATGGTGCATCGCCACGCATGTGGAAGATGTTTCGCCGGAAGAAATGGACAGGCGCGCGCTGGAAGCATTCAAGAAACGAGCACAGAATTAGGCGGTAATTGTGGCCGAGGATGTTATAAGCACGACTGACGATCGGCTAATCCGGAATATATCGGATACGGCGCGCTGGGTGGCGTCGTATCGCGCGGCGGAAACGGCGCGCCCTGACGCGGTTTTCCGCGATCCATACGCCGACAAGCTCGCTGGCGAGCGCGGGAAACAAATTGCGGCGGCGATGCCGTATCAGAATAAAAACAGCTGGCCGTTTGTGGCGCGCACTTTTTTGTTCGACGCCGTGATCACCAAACAAATTCAGGAAGGCGTGGACACGGTTATTAATTTGGCCGCGGGATTGTGCGCGCGGCCGTATCGCATGGCCGTCCCGCCTTCGCTGAAATGGATTGAAGTGGATTTGCCGGAAATACTTGATTACAAAGAGGGAATTCTTGCGAACGAAAAACCCGTGTGCTCGTTACAACGAATCCGCGCGGATCTCGCAAACGTTGAAGGACGCCGCAAATTGTTCGCAGAACTGGGCAGCGGGGCCAGTAGGGCATTAATTGTGACCGAAGGATTGATTTCTTATTTGTCGCCGGAAGATGTGGGAGTATTTGCGCGCGATTTGGCGGCGCTGTCAAGTTTCCAGCGATGGGCGAATGACTTCGGCTCGCCCGGACTGCTAAAGATGGTGCAAAAACATGTCGGGGATCATCTGGTGAATGCGGGCGCGCCGCTGAAATTCGGCCCTCCGGAGGGGCCGGCGTTTTTTGAGCCGTCCGGGTGGAAACCAATTGAGGTGCGTTCTCTGCTAAAGACGGCGGCACGATTAAAGCGTCTGCCGCCATTTCTGCGGCTGATGGCGCTGTTTCCGGAATCAAATGGGAAGCAAGGCAGGCAGCCGTGGTCCGCCGTATGTTTATTCGCGAAGCAATAAGAGTGCGTAGGAGATTTGCATGAAGAAGAAACGCAGGAAATTTTCGGCGTCGAAAGAAGCGCGACGCCGCGCGCGGTTGGCCGCAGGGAGTCCTCCCCCAGCGCGCGTGATTCCCGATAAACGTTTGAAGCCGCCCAAGCATAAATTGCGCATTGTTGACGACGTTGTTTAGTTCGAGCGCGTGCGAGAACGGTTTTTAGGGGCGCACTTTATTCCGCCGGGGTTTCCCGTTAGTTCCGGAAGGGCGCAGAACGCAGCGCTGCTATGAAGTCCGCCGCATGGGATCACCGAGCGGCATTCCGCAGCAAGAATCTCAAAACGAAATTCGGTAAATCGCGCGCGTCGTAGGATAATCGCGCCATGTCATTTGTGGATTTGCTGATCGGTCGCCCGCTGGCATCCGACGAAGCCAGGGCCGAAGAAATCGGCGTCAGCGCCGGAATACCGATTTTTGGCCTAGACGCGCTGAGCTCCGCGGCATATGGCCCGGAAGCGGCGCTGACGCTATTGATTCCGTTGGGCGTCGCTGGCATCAGCTACATTGTTCCGATTAGCGGCAGCATCATCGTTCTGCTGACGATCGTTTATTTTTCCTACCGGCAAACGATTCAGGCATATCCCGGCGGCGGAGGTTCCTATACCGTCGCGCGGCAGAATCTCGGCGCGTCGGCCGGATTGTTAAGCGCATCGGCTTTGATGATCGACTACGTGCTGACCGTCGCCGTAGGAATTTCCGCAGGTGTTGGCGCACTGATTTCCGCCGTGCCCAAATTGCAGCCGCACACGGTTTGGATTTGCCTGGGGATTTTGGTGGTCATCACGTTGATTAATCTTCGAGGAGTAAGGGAAGCGGGACTGTTCTTCATGATCCCGACGTATTTGTTCCTGGGAACTTTGCTGCTCGCCATTGGGATTGGCATTACGAAGACGCTGCTTGCGGGAGGCCAACCGGTTCCAATCGTCGCGCCGCCAAGACTTCCGTTCACCGGCGCAGCGCCGACCGTATGGCTACTGCTGAAAGTGTTCGCTAGTGGATGCACGGCAATGACCGGTGTTGAGGCCGTCAGCAACGGAACGAAAGCGTTTCGCGAGCCGGTGGTTTCCACGGCGCGGCGCACGCTGACAATTATCATCGCGCTCTTAATCGTGTTGCTCACGGGAATTGCATTTCTTGTTCGGGCGTATGGAATCGGAGCGACGAACCCGGGCGCGCCGGGCTATCAAAGCGTGCTTTCGATGCTGCTGCTGGCTGTCGCTGGTCACGGCTACTTCTATAACATTTCTATCGCGTCGATTCTGCTGGTCCTGGCGCTTTCCGCGAACACCGCGTTCGCTGATTTCCCACGACTGTGCCGCGCCATCGCGCGAAACAATTATCTGCCGCACGCCTTTGCTACTCGAGGCAGGCGGCTGGTCTATTCGCAAGGGGTATACGTTTTAGCGGGCCTTTCGGCGCTGTTGCTGGTTGTATTCGGCGGTGTGACGGACCGGCTGATTCCGCTATATGCCGTCGGCGCGTTCCTGGCGTTCACGCTTTCACAGGCGGGCATGGTGGCGCATTGGAGGCGCGTAGGTGGGCGGGGATCCACGCGCAGCATGATCATTAATGGCGTTGGCGCCACAGCCACAGGAATCACGGTGCTTGTTGTTCTTGCCGCGAAATTCCGGGAAGGCGCGTGGATGACGGCGCTTCTGATTCCCGTTTTGCTCGTCACGATGGGAGCGGTGCGGCGGCACTATCACCGCGTCGTTTTGGAAACGCGCGCCACAACGCCGATTGAGTTCGGTAAGCTCACCGCGCCAATCGTAATTCTGGCGGTGCATGACTGGAGCTCCGTAACGAAGAAGGCCGTGAGCTTCGCATTTGGGATTTCCAAGCAAGTTAAAGCTGTTCACGTAGATGATGGCGGCGGATCCGCGAACCTTATCGAGGAGTGGAAAAGATTTGTGGAAGAGCCCGCTCAGCACGCTGGATTTGAACCGCCGCCGCTGAAGGTCGTTTCTTCGCGCTACCGCTTCGTAATTAGACCTATCGTGGAATACATTTTGGAAGTTGAACAGGCAAATCCAGATCGGCAAATCGCCGTTTTAATTCCGGAACTGGTCGAGCGCCACTGGTATCATCATCTGCTGCACAATAAACGAGCATCTCTTCTGAAGGCAGTTCTGCTGTTGAGGGGAAATCGGCGAATCACTGTGATCAACGTGCCGTGGTATCTGGAATCGTGATCCCTTGAATTTTCCAAAGGAAACTAGGTTCGCAAGTTGCCGCGTTCCTTTTGAACAGTGTGCCAAATTGTGCAGACGTCCGGGATGATCGTCACTAGGATATTAGTTCGCTTGAAATAAGTGGTGAACTAAAAGGGCCGGGCTCTTGGAGAGCGGTTGATTGTCTCCAAATTTCCCGGCCCGCTTTGGTGTGAGGCTTTGTCTGTGTACTTTTCCGGTAGGAACTTACAGTACAGCGCTAACTAGAGCACAACGTTAATTTGCATCCGCTCTCCGGGACGCATGCGGTCGTAGAGATAATAGTTGCCATCGTAGTAGTCCACGTAAACGTCGTCCGTGTCGTACCATCCATACGGCCACGGGTCATACATTCCGAACCAGAACCCGCCGTACTGGAAGCGTGAATATCCGCCGACAACAAACTGCGTGTGGAAGCGGAAATAATGATTGCTGCCAAAATTGGCGCGGAAACGATCGTCGGGAATGCGCCTGCCACTGTTTTGGAACCGCCCTGATTGACTTTGGGTCGCCGCAAAACTTCCGTGATACGAGGCTCTGCTTTGCTGTGCAGCCTGCAGTTGCTGCGACGATGGCTGATCGCGCTGTTGCGGTTGCGACCGCTGAGCCTGCTGCTGTGGTTGCGAGCGTTGCGTTTGCTGTTGAGTTTGCGAACGCTGAGCTTGCTGTTTCTGTTGCTGTTGCTGTTGTTGTGGTTGCGAACGCTGAGCTTGCTGTTTCTGTTGCTGTTGTTGCGGTTGCGACCGCTGAGCTTGCTGTTTCTGTTGCTGTTGCTGTTGTTGCGGTTGCGACCGCTGAGCCTGCTGCGCTGGTCTTGCGGGCGGAGCTTGTTGCCTCTGCTGCGCCGGCTGTTGCGCTCTAGCTGGCGGAGCTTGCTGTTTCTGTTGTTGTTGCGGCGGCGCCTTTTCCTGTTGCTTCTCTTCGCTGCGCTGTGCGAACGCACTGGCCGAAGCGCCGAAAATCAATGCCATCAATATAGATGTTCCGATAACTTTATTTACCTTCAATGTGGGTTGCCTCCATCACGACCCATGCTATTGGGTCTCGCGATGGATTACTGTCCCCTATCGGACAGTACGAAGTGGGTGATGTACCGTAACTAAGCCAATTTCGTGGAGAGGCTCGCACGGAGCCTAGTTTTTCGACCCTCAACCGGGCTTAAAGCTGGGCACCACTTCGCTAGCACGAAATAACCGAACCGATGGGCGCTTCGTAACCGCGGCCAACTCCGATGAGATTGCTTCAATCTTGGTTTTGTCGAAGCCGATGGATGCAATCTTCACGATTCCGTCCGCGCCAATTAGAAATATGGAAGGAACATTCGTGAGCCCGTAAAGATTGGAAGCCGTGTAGCTCTCGTCGTCCAGGAGGGCGGGGAAGGTGACACCATATTCCTGGCAAAACTCGCGCGTATCCAGCGCGTCGTCCTGCGAAATCGCGAGAAACGTGGCGGCGCTTGCGCCGTACGTTTTGAACAAGCGCTCGATAAATGGAAATGTGAACTGGCACACCGGGCAGGAAATCTTGAAGAACGCCGCGATTACCGGCCCCTTGCTGAATTCCTCCGCGAGCGAATATTCATTTCCCGCGGCGTCACGGAGATCGAACAGCGGCGCTTTGTCGCCCGCTTGGATCGTGATTTTGTCGTCCCGAGATTTAGACACGCCGCGCCTCGCAATCGCGATTCAAATGTTACCGCAGCGCAACTCTACATGCCAACTGAACCGCGCGTGCCAAGCAACCTACGCGCAAAACGCACACCGAATCTCGCTGGTAATTCTTTGCGGCATTGTTTATGCTCCCGCCGCCGGTCGAAGATATCAGGTCAATCCGTGGCAAACTGGATCGAAGTCCAAGATTACGTTTATCCGCAAGGCTTCACGGCGGATGCTCCGCAGCGCGCTCGATGATATTGCGAGCAGCTGGAGGCGAATCGGGTGATTTACTTTCCGCGCCCGCCGATTGAATTTTCCGACGCCGATCGCGAATTCCTGGTCTCCCAGCACCGTGCAGATTCCGTCGTTCACAAAAATGTTTCATACTGGCCCGCTGAAGATAAGCTACGAGGCTTTGAGGGTTCTCCTGAAGTCTTGGAACGCCTCACCGGCGTAATGCGAAATTATTCGCAGCAGGTCGTGAACTTCTTGCGTAAGTTCCTCGCTCCGTACGACGCTGGATACAAGCTGGATTTCGCCAGTTTTCGACCGACGGAAGAAGAAGGCCGCGCGCTGGCCTCCGCCACCCGCTAGTCACAGAGTATTCATCGTACACTCACAGAATACGCCCGCAACTGTGTTGACACGCGGCGCCTCGCAGCCGCAGAATCCTTCTCCACCGATGTTTCACGCTGGGAACACGCTGAGAAGGCCCTGGCGCCAAACAGGAAACTTCCAGGAGGCCGTTATGACAAACGCAGTGAATCCGATTCCGCAGAATTTTCACACCGTCACACCGAATCTGGTATTTCGTGATGCAGCGGGCGCGATAGACTTTTACAAGAAGGTGTTCGGCGCGGTTGAACTCGTGCGCATGCCCGGACCGAACAATAAAGTGATGCACGCTGAAGTAAAGATCGGCGACTCCATGGTTTTCATCACGGACACCGTCACTGATAAAGCTCCAGCGGTCTCAACTCCCACTCATTTTATTCCTCAATACTTACATTTGTATGTGGAAGATGTGGACGCGACATTCAAGCGCGCGGTCGAAGCTGGCGTAAAGGTTGACATGCCTCTCGAAGACATGTTCTGGGGCGACCGCTACGGAAAATTTACCGATCCGTTTGGCCAGCAATGGAGCGTGGCAAGCCATAAGGAAGACGTTGCGCCGGACGAGATGAAGCGCCGCATGCAAGCACTGTTCGCCAAGTCGGCGCGACAAAACTAGAACGAACCGGCCGGCGGGACGCAGCGCGCTTACTGAATGAAATGTCAGATAAACCTGTTTAGTGAATGTGTTTTGTCTTGCGGGACATGAAATCCATCAGAAGATACTGACCGATATTGTATGGCGTGGTGAAATACGCTTTGCCGCGGCACATCTGTGCAACTTTCTGCACGAATTGCACCAGCGCGTAATCGCTCGCCAGCATAAATGTATTAATCAGAATTCCGGACTTCCGGCACTTACCAACTTCTTCGAGTGTTTGCGTTACGACCAGCGGATCCATGCCAAACGGATTTTTGTAGATGCGGCCGTCTTCGAGAGTCAGCGCGGTAGGTTTGCCGTCCGTGATCATCACGATTTGCTTCATGTCTTTTTTCTGGCGCGATAGAATCCGCCGCGCAAGCCGCAAACCTTCGCACGTATTCGTATAATGCGGACCCACCTGCACGCGGGCCAGTTCGCCGAGCGGAACTTCCTCGGCGCTATCGTGAAATAAAACCAGATTCAGCGAATCGCCGGGATACTGCGTGCGAATTAAATGCGCCAGCGCCATAGCGACGCGTTTGGCCGGCGTGAAGCGATCCTCGCCGTAAAGAATCATGCTGTGCGAGCAATCCAGCATCACCACCGTGGCGCACGAGCTTTGATATTCGCACTGGTGGACCATCAAGTCCTGGTAGTCAATTTCGATGGGCACGTGCGCGCCGTCGCGCCGCACGGCGTTGAAAAGTGTTGCGCTCACGTCAAGATTCAGCGTGTCGCCAAATTCGTATTCGCGCGAAACGCCGCCGGATTCGACGCCCGTGGACATGTCCCGCGTGTCGTGTCGTCCAAAACTGCTGCGGCCCAGTGAGCCGAGCAATTCCTGCAGCGCTTTGAATCCGAGAAAATCAATCGCCTTGTCGGTGATTTCAAATCGCGCGTTTGTTTCCTGATCGCGCGGATCGTCCGCTTGTCCACGCGGAGTTTTTTCCGGCGGCGCCGTAATCTGCGGAGGCTGCGAATTAATGTAGCCCTCTTCCGTGAGCCGCTCGATCAGCCGGTCCAGCATTTTCTGAACTTCTTCGCTCTCCGCGCCCTGCTCCATCATCTTTTCCATCAGGTCATCGGGCAGAAGATCGCCTTCTTCCAGCGCGCGCAGAATTGCCTGACGCAGTTGCTCCATCGTTTTCTGCGGATCCATTTCCGAAATTCCGTAGAACTGCGAATCGTATCCGCTTTGCAGAAGGAAATCCGAAAGCTTGTTGACCAGCTCATTCAGGTCAACGTCGTCAGCCGGCTCGCCCGTGTATTTGGAATAGCGTGTGTATTTCACAGTTAGCTTTCGCGTTCTTGATTCTTTTTGCCCAGCCTAATTAAATTGCCGCCGAGGCGGCCGATTCGCCGGTTCGCGCGGTTCCGGTACCTTCGGGCGCTCTGCGAAAAATCCGCGCTCCTCGCTGCGGCTCACACGCTTGTGCGCCCACAAGCCTTCCAGAATAAACTCGCCGGCAGCGGCTACAAGTCCAGCGCCATCCTTACCGTTTGCTCCGACGCGATCGATATTTTCCAGCAACCCTTGAATCTTCCGAAGCTGACGCACCACCTCTTCGGATGACGAAGTGTCGGAAACTTTCAGTTCGCCGCCCATCTCAAACCACTTAATCACATTCTGGAAATCGGCGTCCTTCATGTGACGCGAAAAAACTCTTCCCACCGCACCGCGCACCAAATCTCGCGCAATTGTTTCCGCGCCCTTCAGTTCGCCTTCGTATTCAAGTTCGAGCTTGCCTGTTAGCGCGGGGAGCGCCGAATAAACGTCGGAGACGCGCGCCACCGCCGGATCTTCTCCGTTCCGCACCGCGCGCTGCTCCGAGTTGCTGACGACAGTTTCCAAACACGCGATCGGCAGGCGCTGGCTGACGCCCGAGCGCTTGTCGATCCGCTTATCCTCACGCGCCAGAAAAGCAATTTCCTCCACAACTTCGCTCAGATAATTCGGAACAACGGTTTTTCGCCCGTGGCGTTCCACCCACGCTTCCTGAGCGGTAATCGCCATGCCTTCCTCGACCGTCGCCGGATAGTGCGTGCGAATTTCCGCGCCGACGCGATCCTTCAGCGGCGTCACAATTTTCCCGCGTGCGGTGTAATCCTCGGGATTGGCAGTGAACACGAGCAGCACATCCAGCGGTAACCGAACCGGATAGCCTCTTATCTGAATGTCACCTTCCTGCATGATGTTGAATAGTCCCACTTGGATTTTTCCGGAAAGGTCGGGCAACTCATTGATGGCGAAAATTCCGCGATTCGCCCGCGGCAATAATCCGTAATGAATCGTAAGCTCGTCGCTCAAATCCCGTCCGGCGCGCGCAGCTTTTATCGGATCCACGTCTCCAATGATGTCCGCAATCGTTACGTCCGGCGTGGCGAGTTTTTCCACGAAGCGTTGATCGCGCGAAAGCCATGCGATGGGCGTCTCGTCGCCGGATTCGGCGACGCGTTCGCGGCAGGTGCGGCACAGTGGACGCAGGGGATGATCGTGAATTTCGCAGCCCGAAACGTAAGGGATTTCAGCATCCAGAAGTTGCACCAACCCGCGAAGAATCCGGCTTTTCGCCTGTCCACGCAAACCCAGCAAAATAAAATTGTGGCGCGAAAGAATCGCATTCACAACTTGCGGGATCACGGTTTCTTCGTATCCGTGAATGCCCGGAAATAAAGTCTGCTTGCGCTCGATTGCGCACAGCAGGTTCTCGCGCATCTCTTCCTTTACGGAACGCGCGGCTTTGCGTGCATCAAATTGAGAACTGCGTCGAAGCTGACCAAGATTTTCTGGCTTAGCGGTATTGGAAGTCATCGGGCCCCGGAGTTGTGCGTTCTTTCGCCGCTGAACGCATCTGCATCCATTATAGACGATTCGCGGTGCGGCGGGGTTGGTCGCCGCGCCTGAACAAAATAAATTGCAGTTCTTTTTCGACTACGAAGGCAATTCTGCCAGCGCCTGTGACATTTCCGCACTCGCGTGCTGATCGCCGGTTCGCGCCGCCGCATCAATTCCTGCCGTCAATACGCGCCGTGCATCCGCAGGACGCATCAGACGCGCGTACAGCTGTCCAAGCTGAAAGTATCCCGTAACGTAATCTGGATGCTTCGCGAGCAACGCATCAAAGTGCGAGAGCGCCGCGTCATTATCGCGAAGATTCGCGCATTCCAGCGCCAGTCCGTATTGCGCGAACGCATCGTTCGGATGCGCCGCGAGGAATGCTTCCAATTTCTGCCGCCGTGAACTCGTAGGTTGGGTCATAGTAGGTGTCGCGGTATTATATGTGCTTGGCGCGCCGTCGCCAACTCGCGGGCCGCGATGAGTCGAATTGCCACACAAAGTATCGCTGACAAAAATTGAGGAGCTGCCGAATGGCCAAAGCTACACCGAAGAATAATCGCGAGAAGGAAGTGGAACTTGCGCGTCCTGGAAAGCCTGTCAGCGCATCGCGCTCGGAAATGACGGAAGTCGTTCTACCGCAGGACGCGAATCCGCTCGGCAACATTCTAGGCGGACGCGTAATGCATTTGATGGACATCGCGGCGGCAATCGCAGCGCACCGCCACAGCAACAGTTACGTCGTCACCGCGAGCGTGGACTACGTGGATTTCCGCAATCCCATTCGCGTTGGCGAGCTCATCATTCTGAAATCCAGCGTGAACCGCGTGTTTCACACGTCCATGGAAGTGGGCGTGAAAATATTTTCAGAAAATACTTTGACGGGTGAACGCAAACACACCACCAGCGCCTACGTCACTTTTGTTGCGATTGACGAAAATCGGCAGCCGCACGTCGTGGCCCCATTGATTTTGCACTCGAAAGACGATAAGCGCCGATTTCGCCAGGCTGGCGAGCGCCGCCGCATACGTTTGGCGCAGCGATTCCGCCACCAGAGTTAAGCGCCGTCACTCAAATACGTTTCCACTTCGTCCGCCACACGAAAAGCACGTTCAACGCACGCGCCCATCGATGGCCCATCCAAATAATTTCCCGCCAGATAAAGTCCGGGTGTTGCGTCGCATGTCCATCTCAGTTCGGCCAAAATGCGTCCATGTCCCAGGTTGTACTGCGGAATCGCGCGCTGATAAACGTGCACGTGCCGCGCGATGGGTTCCTCATTAATATTCAGCACGCGCTCAAGGTCTTCGTGTACCGCTGATGCGATCCGCTCCTCCCCCCACGTGCACATTTCCGGATTCATCGCGCCACCTGCGAAGCTCGTAAGCAGCACATGTCCCTCCGGCGCGCGCCCGGGAAACAGCGACGAATTCCACACGCATCCGAGCACGCGCAGCCCTTCCGCGCGCGGCACCAGAAATCCAAATCCATCCAACATGCGGCCAACGGATTCGCGCCGGAATCCCGCCGAAACGACAGCCACTGGCGCATAAGAAATTCGCGCGAAGCTTTTCGTGAACTGTTCCGATGACGGCGCAAGCATCGCTCCCGCGGCCGCAGTTTCTGTTGCGCAAATCACCGCGCTCGCGGCAAGCCATTCACTCCGCCGCGCAGCGCCACTATCGCCGCCAAATGTGCAGCGAACGTCAAATCTCTCCTTATCCGCTGATGTATTTCTTATAACCGCGTCCACGCCAACGCCACGCTTTGCGGAATCTCCAAGCTGCGCTCCCAACGCGTCAAACAGCGAGCCGACTCCGTGCTCCAACGAGCATATTCCGCGCACCGCGCTAACGCCAGGATTCTTCGGCCGCTGACGCATCTTACGAATCGCGCCGCGCAGCAAACTCCCGTGATTCTCTTCCCATTCGTGCACCTGCGGAAACGCGCTACGCAGACTGAGTTTCTCCGGATCCCCTGCATAAACGCCGGAAACGAATGGCCCTGCGAAATTATCGAGCAAGCTATTTCCGAATTTCCGCCGCACGAACGCCGCAATCGATTCATCTTCACTCGGAGGATGCGTCCGCCGAAGCGACTCAGTCAACAGATTCCATTTCGTGCGCGCATCCAGCAGGGAAGTAGTCAGCAGGGAGAATGGCGACATTGGAGCAGCCACAAGCTTGCCGCCAACATAAATGTATCGAGGCATGCGAGGTGCCGCGCGAAGTAATTCGCCGCTCAAGCCGGCTGCATCAATCAATTCGCTCAGCGGCGGCGTGATCGTAAAACTCTGCGGCCCTCGCTCAAACAGAAATCCATCCTGATGGATCGACTGAACAACGCCGCCGAAGCGATCCGATTTTTCCAGCAGCAGGTACGGAATCCCCCGTTGCTTCAGCCGAAACGCGCAAGCCAGTCCGGAAATGCCGCCGCCGATAACGATGACAGGCGCGGAAATTGTTTTTGCGTCAGGCATTTCGCGAATAAAACGAAACTCTCAAAGTGTTTTGGAAAATAACGGGCGGCTATCCAGCTTTTGTTTTTCAAGATAAGCGTCGAACACCATCGCAATATTACGAATAAAAATCCTGCCCAGCCACGTAACACTAATTTCGTCCAGGTTGAGCTGCACAAGCCCGTCGGCCGCAAAACTTTCCAGATGCCCAAGCTCTGCCGCAAAGTAATCGTCAAAATCGATTCCGAATTCCCGCGCGATTTCCGATTTGCGAATCAGCGTGTGGCACAGCAATCGGTTGATGACTGTGCGCCGCAGCACATCATCATTGTTCAAATGATATCCGCGCATCGTCGCCAGTCCGCCGCGCTTAATCGCCGCGCCGTATCCCGCAACATCGCGAATGTTTTGTCCGTAGGCCCGCCCAATCGCGCTAATCGCGCTGACGCCCATGCCATAGAGGTCCGCGCCGGCCTTCGTCGTGTATCCCTGAAAATTGCGATGCAGCGTGCGGCTCTGTTGCGCGATAGCCAGCTCGTCCCCGGGTCGCGCGAAATGATCCATGCCGATATACAAATATCCAGCATCCAGAAACGTTTGCAGCCCGGCGCAGAAAATCCGGAATTTCTCCATACCCTCCGGCAAATGAGTTTGAAACGCGCCTTGCTGTTTTTTCAGCCACGGCACGTGCGCATAGCTGAACATCGCCACGCGATCCGGAGCCAGTGTCAACACTTGCGCCACGGTTGCGCGGAAACGGTCCGCGTTCTGATACGGCAGCCCGTAAATCAAATCCACATTGATCGAATCAAATCCCAGCGCCCGCGCATGCGCGATCATGTCTCGCGTCGCTTCGTAAGGCTGCACGCGATGAATTGCCTGCTGCACTTCCGGATGAAAATCCTGAATCCCCATACTCAACCGATTAAATCCCAGCCGCCGCAAAGTTTCCAAATGTTCGCGCGAAGTCACGCGCGGATCCACTTCAATTCCAATTTCCGCGTCGGCCGCGAACGTAAAACGCTCCCGCGCGTATCCGAAAAGCTGCTCCATCTGCGGGGGCGTCAAATATGTCGGAGTCCCTCCGCCCCAATGAAATTGCACCACGGAACGCTTTCGAGAAACGTGCTGCGCCACGCGCTCAATCTCCTGCTCTAGCGTCGCTAGATACGGCGGCACAACCGAATGATCCTTCGTAATCACCACATTACACGCGCAAAAAAGACAGAGGCTCTCGCAGTAGGGAAGATGCATGTAGAGCGAAAGCGGCGTACCCGCCGCATCCGCCTCACCGTACGCGCGCTCCAAATCACTCGGACCAAAATCGTCCTTCCACGCCGGCGCGGTCGGATAGCTCGTGTACCGCGGCCCCGGCGTGTTGTACTTCGCCAGAAACTCTTCCGAAATCCGGAAGTTTTCCTTCGCAATATTGAATTCCGCGTTAGGCTCAGCCATGTTGTTGTTCTTCGGAATGACGGTGCTGTTGATTTTCTTCCTCTTCTCCAATATTCGCCTTGCCTGCCGACCACCCCTGCCCAGCCCGCACAAACGCTAACGCGTTCTCCACCGGCGTCGTCGGCAGAATCCCATGTCCCAAATTTAAAATATGTCCCTTCCCGCCAGTTGCCGCTAGCGCCTCTCCAACCGCCCGCACTACATCATCTTCCTTTCCAAGCATCACGCACGGATCAACATTTCCCTGCAACGCGATATCCGCCCCAATCTCGCGCCGCAACTCCGCCAAATCCACGCGCCAATCAACGCTCAGCACGGTCGCTCCTGACTTCGACGCATCCCTTAACAAATGTCCCGTTGCCTTACTATACAAAATCACCGGTGTGACATAGTTGTTCGCTTCATTCAGCGCAATATCCATTTCCCCAATCAAAAGCTGTGTAGCCGGCAACGCAAATTCCCGATATTCTGGCGCCGCAAGCTCTCCCGCCCAGGTATCAAACAGTTGCACTGCCGCAACTCCCGCCGCAATCTGCGCCTTCAAATATCCCGCCGTCACCCTCGCAATCTTTTCCAATAGCCTCCGAAAAAGTTTCGGCTTATTGAACATCATCGTCTTCGTCGCCGGAAATCCTTCGCGTCCGCGGCCATCCACCAAATAACACGCCAGCGTCCACGGTGCCGCGGCAAATCCCAGCACCGGCACATCCGGCCCGAGTTCGCGGCACAGCAATCGAATCGTTTCGCCAACGAACCGCGTTTCCACTTCCGGGTCGAAATCCCGCAGCGCGTCCACTTCCGCCGACCCGCGCACCGGCTGCGGCAGCACCGGCCCACCGTCTGTCAGCTCCAAGCTCAATCCCATCGCCTCGGCGGGAATCAAAATATCCGAAAACATGATGACGGCGTCCACGCCCAGCCGCCGCCACGGCTGCAACGAAACTTCCGCCGCAAGCTCCGGCGTCTTCGCCACTTCCAGAAACGCGTGCTGCTTCCGCACTTCGCGATACTCCGGCAAATATCGTCCCGCCTGCCGCATGATCCACACCGGCGCACGCGGCACCGGCTCGCATCGACACGCCCGCAGAAACAATTCTTTCCTGTTCACGGCGTTGTCAGTGCTAACAGTTCCGCGCGCCGCAGAGCTCCCGAATTTTTCTTCAACGGTCATATATAAGGTTGAGCCCCAATCATATCAGAAGCCTCGCACCGGCTGCCCTGATGTCTCCCAGATGAAACGCCGTCCCCCCCCAATCGCCGCAACTAATTGTCGCGACTGTACTTATAGCGTCAGGTCTTATTCCCCTCCGAAATACGCCATAGCCTGTATTGAGCAAAAAGGTTGCCCGGCGTACAACTCACACTGGAGCCCGGTTTTTCCAACCGCGCAGAATTAACTGGGAACTTGCCGGTGCGTTGTTGGAGGCACACGTATTCTGCGAAAAAGGAGATACATAATGAAGCGATTCCTGGCAGTAGCAGCAGCCTTTTGTTTAATTTTCCTCACGTCGGTAACGGCGCCATCAGCGAACGCGCAAAACGGCGACCGCAAGACGGTTGTCACTTTCAGTGAGCTGGTTGAAATTCCGGGCGGCACAGTTTTGCCCGCAGGCACTTACTTCTTCAAACTATTGAATCAGGATTCCGGCCGCTGGGTCGTTCAGATCTTCGATAAGAATCAGACCCACACCTACGCGACACTCATCACCGTCCAGGATTTCCGTTATCACCCGACCGACAAAGTCGTCATGACCTTTGCCGAACGCGCCGCCGGCGAACCTCCTGCAATTAAGGAATGGTTTTTCTCTCGGCGAAAACTTTGACCGCCAATTTGTTTATCCAAAGAACCGCGCGCTTCAACTCGCGAAACAGGTAAACGCGCCGGTCTTTCAATGTCCGGTGACACTTCCGCCACTCTTCAGGGCGACACGGTCACCGACACGCAGACCTCCGAGTTCGTAAAGACTCCGGTCACCGCGTATTCCGCTACCGGCGAAGAGGTAGCCCCGAATACCTTCGTGCAGACGGAAGCGGCGCCAACTCCCGTTGCAACTCCGGCACCGGTTCAGGAGACGCCTGCCACCGATTTGCCGTTGCCTAAGACCGCAAGTTCAGTTCCTTTGATAGGACTGATTGGCTTGATCGCAATGGTTGCAGCATTTGGTCTCGCGGTGCGCGCAAAGCGTTCCGCGTAAAAGATCCTCGCACGCTTGCGCGGACGTCTGAGTCCGCGCAAGCGTGCTGCGGACTTAGTTGTGTTCTCCCGCAACGCTTTCTTGGTCCGCGGGTTCGACACGCGCGGCCACCGCAGGTTAGACTTTTACAATATGGAAACCAGCACCATGAAGATTCACTTTTCCATCGTCGGTTGCCTGGTTGTAATTTTTCTCGCCGCCGTTCCGCGCGCGATTCAGGCGCAAACTGTCCCGGCCCCGCCGCCGGACCGAAATCCGTCCTCCATCAAAATGACCGTCGGCCTCGTCGTCCTTCACGCCACTACCGAAAATAAAAAAGGTGTTTCCGTTTCCGGTCTCGACAAAGGTAATTTCCAGGTTTTCGAAGATGGCGTCGCACAGCGCATCGAACATTTCAGTCACGAAGATATTCCCGTCACCGTGGGCCTTGTTGTGGACGGCAGCGGCAGCATGCGCCCCAAGCGCGCCGACGTAATTTCCGCCGCCAGGACCTTCGTCCAATCCAGCAACGATAGAGATGAAATGTTCGTCGTGAATTTCAACGAGCACGTTTCCTTCGGCCTTCCTGAAGACATGCCGTTCACGAACAAAATCACTCCCATGCAGCTCGCCATTGAGCGCAGCCCCATCTCCGGCCAAACTGCTCTCTATGACGCGGTCTCCGTTGCGCTCGACCGTCTGAAACTCGGCAAGCACGACAAGAAAGTTCTCATCGTCATCAGCGATGGCGGCGACAACGCCAGCAAGCACAGCAATCTGAAACAAATCATGACGCAAGCCGTCGAATCCAACGCCGTCATTTACGCCATCGGCCTGTTCGACGAATCCGACGTGGATCGCAATCCCGGCGTCCTCAAGCAATTGGCCCGCGCCACTGGCGGCGAATTTTTTCAGCCCGAAAAAATCGACGACGTTATTCCTCTCTGCGCGCAAATCGCTCGCGACATTCGCAACCAGTACACCATCGCCTACACGCCCACGAACGCCGCCGCCGACGGCGCCTATCGCGCCATCCAGGTGAAAGCCAAAGCGCCCGGATTCAATCGCCTCACAGTTCGCACGCGTCCCGGATATTACGCGCCCGGAGAGAAGCCTCCATCCACCCCGGCAAAATCCTCAACGCCGAAATCCGCGCTGGCTCCATCCGCGCCGTTGCATCTATCGACGGCCCATTCCGAAGTGCAGCATGGTCCTCTATCGTGACGCTTCGCGTCGAGCACCGTATTTCCGCCGCGGAGCCCAGCTCTTCGCTCGCGACGATGCCGTCGCCAGCGCATTTGTCTTCGTCCGCAAATTCCCGGCCGCGATCCAACTGGTTCGTCCGTTGGACCGCCCCGCTCGTCCTGTTTCTCGTTGGCTGTTTCGCCCTCGGCTATTACGCCTACGCCATCCTCGACGCCCGTTTTTTCCAGGACGATCAATCGCGCCAGTTCGATCAAGCGTTGCAGGACGCACACAACAAGTCGTCAGCCGCGCTCGCAGCAAATCGATCTCCCGCAGACGAGTTGCGCGACGAAGCCGCAGCCGAACTCAAAGCCCGCGGTTCAAACACATCGAATTTCGGCGGAACACGTGACGCATCCGCATCGCCGGACTGGTTGTCGAAGCCGTCTTCAACAGCAGTGATGCCATCCTTCAACGAATCCGCCGCCGCAACTAATCCAACGCTCTCGTCAGGCGGCCCCGCGGCAAACACAACGTTAGGCCGCATCGAAATCCCCGTCCTCAGCCTAAGCGCCATGATTCAAGAGGGCACCGGCGCGCGCACCTTGCAACGCGGAGTCGGCCACATCACCGGCACCGCTCCCGTTGGCCACTCCGGTAACGTCGGCCTCGCCGCGCATCGAGACACTTTCTTCCGCAAACTCCGCAACATTCACGAAGGCGACGAAATCACGCTCACCACTCTCGCCGGTACCTTCCTCTATCGCGTTGACCTGATCTCCGTCGTCGAGCCGGAAGACTCCAGCGTCCTCCGCAATTCCACCGAAAATATTCTCACGCTGGTGACCTGCTATCCCTTCAGCTACGTCGGCCCAGCCCCAAAACGCTTCATAGTCCGCGCGAAACAACTTCCGTCCGCCGAATTATTACGCCGCGCTTCTTCTAATTTCCTTAATGCCATGCCCTAGATGACGCCGCAGAAGAATCCGGAGCGTCACTCCATCCGCATATCCGACGCGCGCAGCAATCTCTTCCGCGCTCTCATCCGTTGTCTTCAGCAAATGCACAGCGCGCTCCACGCGCAACTCCTAGAAATACGATAGCGGCGATTTTCCCAGCACGGCTTGCATTCGCTGAGCCAGCGTTCTCTTGCTCGATCCGGTCGCTTCCGCGGCATCGTCGAGCGAAAACCCGCGCGTAAGCCGGCCTCGTGCCCAGCGCTCGAATCGCTCCACCAGCGGATCAGAGTGGGCAAAATGATCCACAAGAATGTAGGCCGATTGCGACGGCCGTGAATCCACAACCAGATATTTCGCGGTCAATGCGGCAAGTCTCGGACTCTTCTGTCTGATGAGCCAGAGCGCCAGGTCCATGTGACTTAGCGCCGCTCCGGCCGTAACGAACTTCCCTGATTTTATGATTATCCGCGATTCATCCAGATGCACCTTCGGATATCTTTGCCGAAATAGCGGAGCCAGCCACCACGTCGTGGTCGATTCCTGGTGATCCAGCAGTCCGGATTCCGCGACCACAAAGGTCCCCACGCACGCTGCCGCCGTGCCCGCTCCTCGCTGCGCCTAGGAGCGCAGCGCACTGCCGGCATTGCTCACATCGGATCTCGCCACAGCTGCCTCCAGCGGCCCGGGCATCTTGAATCCGATTGCAGGAACCACCACCCAATCGGGAACGATCCGCATTGGCGCGGCAGTAACTGGCACGATCAGCCCTTGCGATGTTTTGACCGCTTTGCGCATTCCGGCGATCGTGACCTCGAAGCGCGGCGAAGCCAGTCCGGACATTTCCGCGAGTTCGTTCGCGGTCTCAAATGCATCCAGCACGGTCGCCAAACCCGTATCAAAAACTCCGTCCAGCGTCAGCACGTAAATTCTCATGGCAAGTATGAGATCAAAATTGGCGGTCTTGCCAATGGCAAATCGCGGGTGTGGCGAGCTATCCTGTTTGCGCTTGAACCAATTCCACCAAGGAGAAATTCGATGCTCAAAGTCGCATTATTCGCACGTTTGGAAGCCAAACCCGGAAAAGAAAACGAGGTTGCCAAGTTCCTGGAAACTGGACTGGCCCTCGCCAATCAAGAAGTCACAACGCCAATATGGTTCGCGCTACGTTTGGGGCCCACGACGTTCTGCGTATTCGACGCCTTCACCGACGAAAGCGGACGCAAGGCTCATCTCAACGGTCCCATCGCCCATGCGCTCATGGCGAAGGCTCCCGAGCTTTTCTCCAAACCGCCTGCAATCGAACAGATCGACGTTCTAGGCGTAAAGCTTCCCAAATCACAAAGTTGTCCCGAGAAACTCACCCGCGACAGCCCTCTGTAGCCCACGGCGCCCCAGCGCTTTCATACGGGGGCCCTAACCGCCATTTCTCACAGCTTGGCAGAAGAGGAATAAAGTTTGTTGAAGTTGGAGCT
>ODAK010000617.1_pt1 | contig 40858 bp, 23 predicted proteins | sample 1539591 | NCBI WGS metagenome assembly ODAK01 (sample SAMEA3539303, study PRJEB22396) | soil metagenome | biome: tundra; feature: field; material: soil | place: USA | collected 2010-05 | depth 0.15 m
TCCGACGGGGCGTACGCGATGTTCACGAAGCGCGTCGTGGCCGAAGGCGATCCCGTCGCAGCGACCGTGAAGCCCGCGGCGTTCGGCGCGGTCGGTGCGACCAGCAGCAGCAACGCCTACGTGTGGCGAGGGTCGTACATCGTCGAGCTCACCTTCGTGACCGAAGACACGAAGATGACGCCCGAGCAGATGGCGTCGCAGAACGAGAAGGCCACCGGAGCCATCGCGCGCGAGATCGGCGACAAGCTCCCGGGGGCCACCGACTTGCCGCCCGCGGCGGCGGCGCTGCCGGCGACGGCCAGGCTCCCGCTCGGCATCGCGTACCATCCGAAGGAGACGCTCGGCGTCAGCGGCGTCGGGCCGGCGGCGGTCGGTTACTACAAGGACGGCGACAAGCGCTGGCGTGACGTCGCCGTCGTTCGCGCCGATCCCGAGGGCGCGAAGGAAGTGTTCCGCGCCTTCAAACTGAAGCCGGGCAGCTTGCCGATGAAGAACCTCGGCGACGAGGCGGTGCAGATCGTGGTGCAAGAAGCGCCCGATCGCGCGAAGGCCGAGTACGTGGTGGCGCGGCGAGGAGCGCTGGTGGCCGCCGTGGGCGACGAAGAGCTCGTGCTCGATCCCGGCACGCCCAGCGACAAGCTCGCGCCCCTGAAGCTCACGCGCGACGAGAAGCTCCTGAAGCTCTCCGCGTGGCTCGCCGGCGGGAAGTAGCCGTGTTCTTGTTCCAGGTGAAGCCCCACTGGTTCGCCGGGTTCGAGAGCTCGATCTCGAAGACGACGCCGGCGCTGTTCGGCAAGAACGCGGCTCAGCCGCTAATCCCGCTCTTTCGTTCTGCGAATGACGCCGGCACCGCCGTCCCAGGCGCGTCGGGTGAAGCAGTCGTCGGGGAGCTGCGTTCGCGCGCGGGTGAGGCGCGTGGCGGCGATGAAACGCGTCGTGATCGGGTCGTGGTAGCCGCTCGCGTCCGGTAGGTCCGGATCGCTGCGGCGGTGGTACCGCACGACGCGCGCCATCAAGAGGTCGCGGATCCACTTGCCGACGAGCGACGCCATGCCGACGAGCATGTGGGTGTCGTCGGCGTCGCGCACGAACGCGATGCGGCCGAGGCCCGGTACGGAGTATTCGCTTCGCTTCCGGCCCTCTTCGACGATCGCGTGGAGCCGGCCGTTCAGGGGGCCGAACGCGGGCGAATACCGGTCGAACCCGCCGACCTTGCCGCAGGTGGCGATGACGTCGCCGGTCGCGCGCTCGCGGCCGTCGAGCGCCAGGCGCTCCATCACGTGGAGGTCGGCGTGAAAGCGCGTCAGGCCGCGATCGACGGCCTCGTTGAGGCGCCGCGCGCAGGTCACGACGCTCGCGACCCGAAGGACGCGGATGCCCTGCGCGTCGAGGCGATCGAGATCGCGCGCGACGGTGTCGACAAGCGCCTGGTCGGCCGCGAACGCCTCGCCTGCGGCGCTCCAGCACTGCTCGGCGTGCGCCGACGGGCACGGGGCCCGGAGCGTCTCGGGCGGGTCCAGCGAGATCGCGCGAACCAGGGCCTCCGGGTGGTCGGGAGCGGCGAACCCCATGCGCCGGCCGATGGCGCGCGCCCAGGCTTCGCCGAGGGCGGTGTCGCCGTGGGCAACGAGCTTCTTCGAGTCGCCGAGGCGGGCACGCATGGCGCCGCGGGCTCGTTTCTCGGCCCGCTCGTGGCCCGCGCCCTCCGTCTCGGCCACCACAGCCGTCACGATGAGGGGCCCGAGCCGCGGGCCGAGGCCGTTCTCGTCGATCCCCATCCGGACTCGGCGTTCGGGACCAATTGGGGGCGTTGCCGGGCGGCTTGGCGAATTCACGTGCCTGGCGCTCCCTCCGGGTCCCTTACAGCATCCGAAGCTCGGCCGGGAGCATGTCTTCGGTCGAGCCCCGCGCGGCAAGCGGCATGGGCCCGCTCCGGGGCGCGCGCGCGCAAGACCGCGCAAGACAAGACAAGACAACACAAGAACGGTGCTGGCCGGCCTCCGCGACCCCCCGCTGCCGGCAATCGTTGACGGGAGGGGTCCTGGTGCTTAATGTTTCCGGCCCCTTGATCAGGGGTACGAAATCGAGTCCAGAGGTCCACTGTGAATAAGGCCACCCTCAAGAAGTTCAGGACGCTGCTCACCGAAAAGCGTGACGAGATCCTCAAGAAGGCCAAGCAGACGCTCGAGCAAGACATGACGCTCGATACCGATGACCTTCCGGACGAGATGGACCTCGCGTCGAGCGAGTATCTCCAGTCGTTCACGTTTCGCCTCCGCGGTCGCGAGAAGAGCTTCCTCGAGAAGATCGAGAAGGGTCTTCGCAAGATCGACGAGGGAACGTTCGGGATCTGCGAAGAGTGCGGGGAAGAGATCTCCGTGAAGCGCCTCGAAGCGCGCCCGGAGACCACGCTGTGCATCCGCTGCAAGGAAGACCAGGAGCGGATGGAGAAGGACTACACGTAAAGCGACTCTCCAGGGGCGAAGGGCGCGCCGGCGCGCGGCGCAAGCGCCGGCCCGCTTCCGTTCGTCGGGGCAGGCCCGATGGCGCGTGCGCGCGCCGTATGCACGTCTCCACGTCGAGGGTGTACTGGTACGCTGGTGGGTTGCGTCGCGTCGCGCCCCACGGTGGCGCACCACGTGGGCGCGAACGTCATTGCCCCCGCGCCAGCGGGCCCCTAGCCGCAGAGAGCGCAGAGGGTCTCTCTCTCTCTCTCCCGAGCGCGACTAGTGTTGCGACTGACAGAGCAAGGAAGTGCCGTCGGAAGACTCGACGCACAGGCCCAGCTTGCCGGGCGAGAACGTGCAGATATCGCCGACCTTGGCGCAGGTAGCAGGTGGTTCGGCGCTCTTGGTGGTGCCCGCCGGGCAGCCGGCGAGCGTCGCGGTCGCGACCAGCGCAGCGGTTGCGATGACGAGGCGCGACCGGAGCGTCACGACGCGGCTCCCGCCGGGTGCCGCAGGCGGCGCAGGAGCTCGACGAGCCGCTCGGGATCGATCGGCTTGCCGACGTGGATATCGAACCCGGCGGCTGCCGTGCGCTCGCGGTCCTCGGGCGCGAGAACGCCGGAGATCACCCGGCTCATGTCGAGCAGGTCGCCGATGAGCTGCTCCTGGATCCGCGCGTTGCGCTCGATCACCTGGATCGCGTGCGCGTGCCGATCGGGAGATAGCGTGCCCGAGCTGCCCTTCGCGTCCTTTGCGATCCACTGCCAGCCGCTCACGGAGGCCGCCGAGGCGCCGTGCGTCGCGGCGAGCGCGAGGTCTCCCGACGCGTCGATCAACCAGAGCGCCGACGACGCGAGGCCGAGGACCCCGCAAGCGCGCTCGGTCGCCAGCGTGGCCACCTCTTCGATGTCGGCGGCGGACTCGGCCCGGCTGATGCGTTCAATCAACCCGACGAGGACGGCGGTCTCGGCGTGACCGAACCAGGGGAGCTTCGCCAATGGAAACACTATCCCCGCGCCGCGCGCCTCGGGGCGGGCGTCGACCGGGCGAGCACGTCGCGGAGGTACCGGGCCGTATGCGAGCGCTCGACCAGTACGATGTCTTCGGGCGTTCCGGCGGCGACGATCTCGCCGCCGCCCTCGCCGCCCTCGGGCCCGAGATCGACGACCCAGTCGGCGCACGCCACGACGTCGAGGTTGTGTTCGATGACCACGATCGTGTTCCCCTGATCGCGTAGATCCATCAGCGCCGAGAGCAGGACCTCGATGTCGGCGAAGTGCAGGCCGGTGGTCGGCTCGTCGAGCACGTAGAGCGTGCGACCCGTGGCTCGCCGCGACAGCTCGCGCGCGAGCTTCACGCGCTGGGCCTCGCCGCCCGAGAGGGTCGTCGCCGGCTGCCCGAGCGTCACGTAGCCGAGGCCCACCTTGCGCAGCGCCTCGAGCTTGTCGGCGATTCGCGGCACGGCGCCGAAGAGGTCCGACGCCTGCTCGACGGTGACGGCGAGCGCGTCGGCGATCGAGAGCCCGCGGTACTTCACCTCGAGCGTCTCGCGGTTGTATCGAAGGCCGCCGCACGCGTCGCAGGCGACGAACACGTCGGGCAAGAAATGCATCTCGACGCGGAGGACGCCGTCGCCCTGGCAGGCCTCGCACCGGCCGCCCTTGACGTTGAACGAGAAGCGGCCGGCCTTGTACCCGCGGGCGCGCGCGTCGGGGAGGCCGGCGTAGAGGTCGCGGAGGAGCGCGAAGATGCCGGTGTACGTGGCGGGGTTCGAGCGCGGGGTGCGGCCGATGGGGGCCTGGTCGATCGAGACGACCTTGTCGACGTTCTCGAGGCCATCGACCCGGTCGCACTCTCCGATGGGCGCCGTCGCGTTGTAGAGCTTCGCGCGCGCCGCCGGCAGGAGCGTGTCGACGATGAGGCTCGATTTGCCGCTGCCGCTCACGCCGGTGATGCAGGTGAAGAGGCCGATGGGGATTTCCGATGTGACGTTGCGCAGGTTGTGGGCTCGGGCGCCCACGACCTGGACGCTCGCCTTGGTGCGCGGACGGCGCTTCGAAGGGACCGGGAGCTGGCGCTGGCCGCTGAGCCAGGGGCCGGTGACTGACTTCGGGTTCGCCATGATCTCGCGCGGCGTGCCCTGCGCGATGATCTGACCGCCGTGCACGCCGGCGCCCGGACCCATGTCGACGACGTGGTCGGCCGCGAGGATGGCCTCGCGATCGTGCTCGACGACGATGACGGTGTTGCCGAGGTCACGAAGACGCGCCTGCGCCTCGATGAGGCGCGCGTTGTCGCGCGCGTGCAGGCCGACGCTCGGCTCGTCGAGCACGTAGAGCACGCCGACCAGGGCCGCCCCGATCTGCGTCGCGAGCCGGATGCGCTGCCCTTCGCCCGACGAGAGCGTCTGCGCGCTGCGATCGAGCGCGAGGTAGTCGAGCCCGACGTCGATGAGGAACCCGAGGCGCGCCGCGACCGCCTTCAGCAGCGGTTCCGCGATGGCGCGCTCGCGCGGGCCGAAGAGGGGCGCGCCGGTCCCGACCTGACCGTCACCATGGGAGGCGCGGTCGCTCGCGGCGGCTCCGAGCGTCTCGACGAAGCTCCGGACGTGCCGGAGCGGCATCGCCCCGACCTGCGCCACGTCCTTGCCGCCGAGCTTCACCGCGAGGGCTTCGGGGCGGAGGCGCTTGCCTTTGCAGGCGTCGCACGTGCGCGTCACGAGGAAGCGCCCGAGCTCTTCGTCGGCGATTCCGCCCTCGCCCGCGTCGGGGTCTTCTTCGTCGGTCGCTTCGACGCGCACGTCGCCCATCGACGCGAGGCGCTTCTCGAGCCGCGGCACGAGCCCGAGGTACGGCGGCTTCTTGGCGCTCTCGCGCCTCCGGCCCCCGACCTTGGGCTTCGATTTGGGAGCGGCCTGGGCCCCCGCTGCGCCGGGACCAAGGCCGTAGAGGATCGCCTGGCGCTGCGCCTCGGGCAGCTTGATCCAGGGGGAGTCGGGGTTGACGCCGAGCGCCTCGACGGCGGCCGAGAGCTCGGACGCCAGCGCCACGCTGGCGCGGCGCCCCCACGCGAGCACGACGCCTTCGCGCAGCGACTGCCGCGGGTCGCCGACGCAGCGCTCGGGATCGACGACGTCGCGCGCGCCGAGCCCGTCGCACGTGGGGCACGCGCCGTGGGGGCCGTTGAACGAGAACATGCGCGGCTCGATGGGCGGCAGCGAGATGCCGCAGTCGACGCAGGCGAAGCGCTCGCTCATCCAGAAGGGCTCTTCGTCGCCCGGCTGCACGAGCAGGCGCCCTTCACCCAGCTTGAGCGCGAGCTCGACGCTGTCGGTGAGGCGCCCTTTGATGCCGTCCTTCAAGACGAGGCGATCGACCACGACGTCGAGGTCGTGGATCTTCGTGCGATCGAGCTCGATCTCGTCGCCGAGGTCGACGACCGAGCCGTCGATGCGGGCGCGCACGAAGCCCTCGCGCCGGAGGCGCTCGAGCTCGAGCTTGAGCTCGCCCTTCCGGGCCCGCGCGATGGGCGCCATGATCGAGAGGCGCGTCCCCTCGGGCATCGCGAGGACCCGGTCGACGATCTGCTGAACGGTCTGCGCCTCGATGCGCTTTCCGCAGTTTGGACAATGCGGAATACCGACGCGCGCATAGAGTAACCGCAGATAGTCGGCGATCTCGGTGACGGTGCCGACCGTCGACCGGGGCGACTTCGAGAGCGGTCTCTGCTCGATGGCGATGGCCGGGCTGAGGCCGTCGATTCGCTCGACGTCGGGCTTCGCCAGCTGCTCGAGGAACTGCCTCGCGTAGGCGCTCAGGGACTCGACGTAACGGCGCTGCCCCTCCGCGTAGATCGTATCGAAGGCGAGCGACGACTTGCCCGAGCCGCTGGGGCCGGTGAAAACGACGATCTTGCCCCGCGGCAGGCTGACACTGACGTTCTTGAGATTGTGCTGCCGGGCGCCGACCACGACGAGACGATCCACGGTCAAGGTAACCGACCTAGCACGAATCCCGCGCTCTCTCCCACCTCTCGCACCTCCGCCGCCTAGGCCTCGGGCGCGAAGTGGCCCTCCGGTTTGCGGGCGCCTCTGCGGCCGCAGGGGGGAACCCGGGCGGAGGGGCGATGAGGCCGATGAGAGGCGACTTCGATATGGTACCCTGGGGCCCGGGCCGCGGGATGGTGAAGGTCGAGTGCGAATCGTGCAACGCCCCGTTTCAGATCGACGAGCGGCGCATTCCGCCGGCGGGGCTGAAGATGCGATGCCCCAAGTGCGGGCATTCGTTTCTCGTTCCGTCTCCATCGACCGCTGACCCGAAGGCGCCGCCTGCTGCCGCGGCGCAGGCCCCGCGTGCTTCGCCGGCTTCGCCCGCGTCTCCACGGATCGGCGCAACGCCCGCCATTCCCGGCGCGCGCGTGCCTGGCGCGTCTCCCTCGCGCGCCGGCCTGCCCGGCGCGCCGCGGCCGATGTCTGCGAACAATCTGAAGTCGACGATGGTTGGGGTGGGCGGTGGCTTCGGCCTGCCTCCGCTGCCCGGCGGGCCCGCCGCGCCCGCGCCGCTGACCGTTCCCGCGGCTCCGGTCAAACCCGCGCCCGTCGCGTCCGTCAAGCCGCAGCCGCCTCCCGCGGCGAAGGCGCCGGTCCCCTTCGGCCGGCGCACCATCGTCGGGATCGCGCCCGAGGGCCTCCCTCGGGGACCGACGGTTCCTTCGGCCACGGGACCGCACGCACCTGCCGTTTCCGCGCCTTCGTTCAAGCCGGTCGTGCCCGCGGCGCCCCCGGCCGCCGAGCCTGCGCCAGGCTCGGTGGCGTCGGATTTCCCGCCGGCGCTCGGCGCGCTCGACGAGCCGGACCTGCCCGTCATCTCGGCGGGTCTGCCGGTGCGAAAGGCCGTGCCCGGCGCGCCCGCAAAGGCCGCCAGACCGGCGCTGCCAGCGTCGGCGCCGCCCGATCCGATCGACGACCTCGATTTCGATCTCCCGGCGGTCCCGTCCGATCTGCCCGCTGCGAAGCCCGTGGCCGTGAGATCCGGCCCCGCCGCGAGGCCAGCGCCCCCCGCGAAGCCGCCGGTTGCGGCGCCGGTCGCGCCGTTCCAGGCCCCGGCCTTCGACGCCGACCTGCCGGTCCCCGTGTCGGACCTGCCCGCCGCCCGTGCCGCCGCCAACGAAGCGAGCCAGGCCGCGTTTCTCAGCGACCTGCCCGTCATCGCGGCCCACGATCTGCCTGCGCGGCCAGACGTGGGGCTCCCCGTAGTCGCCGCCTCGTTGCCGTCACCGGCGCGGGGCTCGAACCTGCCCGTCGTGGCGTCTTCTCTCCCCGTGCGCGCCGGGGGCAAGGGAGCGGTCGGCGTCACATCCAACCTCCCGTCGGTTGCAGCGTCGCTCCCCGCGAAGGTCGATCCCCGGGCGAACTTGCCTTCCGCGGCCTCGAGCCTGCCCGTTGCGCTCGACAGCCTGCCGATGCCCGCGTCGAGCCTCCCCAGGGCGCTCGACAGCTTTCCCGCCGTGGCCACCCCAGCCCAGGGCGGGGGACGGGGGTTCGGCGAGATCGAACTGCCGATCGTCGGCGACTCGTATCCTCCCGCCACCGGGCATCCGCCGTTATCGGCCGGGCAAAAGGCCGCGGAATCCGCGTTCGGTCTGTTCGGCGAAATCGATCTACCGCACGAGTCGCCTCCGAGTTCGGCGCAGACGCGCGCGGCTGCGAGCGCGCCCGTTGTCGATCCGTCCGACTTCGGGGATCTCGAGCTCGATGATCGCCGTCGCTCCATCCGGCCCCCTTCGGCGACGTCGATCGCCCCGCCGGTCGTGCGGTCCGATGCTCCGAACGCCGCGGGTGGAATGAGCTTCGGCGAGGTCGACATCGGCGGGTCCGGGGCCGACGCGAGCAGCATCGGCCTCGACACCCCCGACCGGCCGCAAGCCCTCGAGGCGCCGGTCCAGATGGAAGCGGCGTCGTCCGCTCCGGCCCGCGTGCCTGCCGTCGGTCCCCGCGTGATCGACGAGCCAAAAAAGAAGAAGCGATCGCTCGGCAAGGCGATCGGGTCGGGGCTCATCGTTCTCGCCCTCGTGGGCGGCGCAGCTCTTCAGGTCACGCCTTACGGCGCTTTCGGGAACCTGGTGATCGGCGACTTTCTCCACGCGGGCGATTACCGCCGCGCAACGGCCGCGGCCGTCGCTGACACCGACAGGAGCGCAGGCGCCGACACCTACGACGCCGCCAAGGCCGCGCTCGACGCCGACTATGCGGCGCAGGCGCGCAGCGGCCGCAACAAGTCCCTCACCGCCTACACGGCGTTCGTCGACCTCTCGCTGAGCGCGCGCTTCGGCCCCGATCCCGCACGCGCTTCGCGCGCCAAACAGCTCATCGCGTCGTTGCCCACGGACCCACCCGTCCAGTACGCGGACGCCGCGCTCGCCGCGCAGACGGCGGACGGCGGCGATCTGCGAGGGGGCCGCTCGGCGATCGACGCGGCGACCACACGCGCCGGCGGCTCGGGCGATCCGATCGTGCTCGACTTGACGCTCGTCTCGGGCAACCTCGCTCTGGCCGCGAAGGACGGTCCCACCGCGCTTGCCGCGTTCACGCGGGCGCTGGCGCTCTCGAACGACGCTCGCGCTCACTTCGGGCTCGCTCGCGCCTACGACCTCGCTGGCGACGCGGCCGACACCAAGAAAGAGCTCGACGCGACGCTCGCGGCGTCTCCCGGGCACCCGGGCGCCCTCACGCTTCGCGCGCGTCCGAAGAGCCTCGTCGTCGAGCCAGCCAAGGGGCTCGCCGACCTCGCGATCGTCCTCGAGGGAGCTTCGCGCGCGAAGGCGTCGCCGCAAGAGCTCTCGACCGCCTACGCCGCGAAGGCCTGGATCAGCCTCGACCGCGGCGGCGCGACCGACGCGCGCGAGGCGTTCGCTCAGGCGGTGGCGATCGACCCGCGCAACCTCGACGCGCTGAACGGTCAGGGCCACCTTTTCCTCAACGAAGAGCGCCCCGCCGAGGCCCTGGCGCGGTTCGACACGGCCCTCGGCATCGACCCGAACTCGCCCGAGACCATTGCCAACGACGCCGAGGCCAAGATCGCCCTCGAGCGCCTCGCCGACGCGAAGCAGCAGCTCCTGGCGGCGCGCGCCGCGTTCCCGAAGAGCATCCCGATCCTGATCTTGCTGGGTCGAGTCGAGCAGCACCTCGGCAACAACGACGCGGCCGACGCCGACCTCCGCGCGGCAATCGCCCTCGTCGATCCGGCGCGCGCCGACGCCGTCTTGCCTTACGTTGCTCTCTCGAGGCTCCTCTCCGAGCGCGGGCGCCTGGCCGACGCGCGCGCCATGCTCGACGACGCCAAGAAGAAGCTCCTCCCGTCGCCCGCGCTCGAGCGCGCGCTCGGGCAGATCAGCGAGCTGCAGGGCGACTACGAGGGCGCGATCGCGCACTTCAACGCCGCCGTCGCCAAGGATCCGAAAGACCCGAACTCGCACTTCTTGCTCGGCGTCGCGCTGCGCCGGGTGCGGAAGTTCGAAGACGCGGGGGCCGAACTCGACAAGGTGGCCGCCGTCGACAAGGACTACCCGGGCCTCTCGCTCGAGCGCGGTCTGCTCTTCGAAGAGTCCGGTGACGTCGAGAAGGCCATCGAGCAGTTCAACAGCGCGCTCGCGAAGGCGCCCGACGATCCGGATCTGCAGCTCCGCGTAGGCGCGGCGTACGTCGTCATCGGGCGCCCCGACGACGCGTTGCCGATGCTGCGCAAGGTGCTCGACAAGCGGCCCTCGAGCGCCGAGGCGCACCACTACATCGGCCGGGCGCTCATGCTCAAGGGCGGGCAATCGCAGACCGAAGCGCTCCGGTACCTGAAACGCGCGGTCGATCTCGATCCGAACCGCGCCGAGTTCCACGTCTACGTCGCGTGGGCGGCGAACGACGCCACCCCCGCCCAGCTCGAGCTCGCTCGCGACGAGATCGACCGGGCGCTCGCGCTCGACAACCTGAGCCCCGAGGCCTACTGGCAGCGCGGCGTGCTCGAGCGCATGGAGGGCGCGGTCGACGACGCGATCAAAGACGAGAACCGCGCGCTTTCGCTGCGGCCGTCGCGCTACGAGGCGCGCGCAACGCTCGCCGAGTGCCTCGAAGACAAGACCCAAGACGCCGCCGCTCTCGCCGAGTGGGCGAAGGCGATCGCCGGCGACGCGGAAGCTCCGGACGCGGCCCCGGTGCGCCATCCGTACTGGCGCTACCGCTATGGCAAGCTGCTCATGGACCGGGGCGGCCCCGCGGTGGCGCTCGTGCAGCTCCTGCCGGCGGTCACCAGCGCAGAGAAGATCACCCCCAAGCCGGGCTGGCTGGCCCCGCTCGAGTTCATCACGGCCGAGGCCCTCAAGAAGACCGGCAAGAAGGCCGACGCCGTCGAGCACTACAAGCGCTTTCTCGAGATCGCCCCGGTGAACTCGCCCGATCGGCTCGACGCGCAGCAGGCGCTCGCGTCGCTCAGTCCGCGGTAGCCGACGCCGCTTCGAGCGCGGCGGCCATTCGCGCGAAGGCTTCGACCTCGAGGGTCTCGCCTCGGGCGTCGAGGGAGACCCCGGCCTGCTCCGCCGCTCGCTGGAGCGCGTCGGCGTCGGCGGCCAGACCGGCCCAGGCGTTGCGGAGCGTCTTGCGGCGCGCCTCGAACGCGCGGCGGACGAGCGCGCGGAACCGCTCCGTCTCTTGCGCGCGAGGCGGGCGAAGGGGCACGAGCTCGATGACCGCGCTGGTGACCTCCGGGGGAGGATGAAACGCCCCCTGCGGTGCGCGAAGGACGCGCCGCACGTCGAACGCGGCGCGAACGAAGACGGTGAGTCCGCCCCAGGCCTTGGTGCCCGGGCTCGCCGCGAGGCGCTGCGCGACCTCGTCCTGGATCATGAAGACGGCGCGTTCGAGGCGGCCTGCCTGCTCGCCCGCGGCCCGAAGGAGCTGGCCGGTGATCGAGTACGGCAGATTCCCGCACAGGACGCGCGGGGACGCCGCGTCGGGCTCGCCGAGCAGCGCGGCAAGGTCCGCCGACTGCGCGTCAGCCTCGAGGACGCGCGCGCACGTGCCCTCGAGCTCTTGCGCGAGGAGAGGCACGAGATCGCGGTCGCGTTCGATGGCCACGACCGACGCCGCGCGCTCCGCGAGGAGCCGGGTGAGGGCGCCGGTGCCGGCTCCGATCTCGACGACGCGCGCTCGCCCGACCTCGCCGTCGGGGACGCACGCGCGGGCGATGGCGCGGGCGATTCCGTCGGCGACGAGGAAATTCTGGCCGAAGCTCTTCTTCGGACGGAGGCCGGCCTCGCGCAGGACGGCGCGCGGATCGCGCGAGGTCACGAGGCCTTCTCGTGCTTGTCGGGCGCCGGTGCGCGGCGCACGGCGGCCGCGTCTTCGCGCCGGCCGACGACGTGAACGCCGAGCTTGCGGAGGAGGCGCTCGCCCCGGGCGCGGCTCGCGCGCGCGCGCGCACGCACGGCCTCGTCGACCACGTCGGCGATCGGGCTGCGTCGCTCGCGATCGGCGCCGACGCCCGCCTCGAAGGGAGGCAGGTTCCAGCGCAGCGTGACGCGACGGGTGCGGAGCCGCGCGATCGCCGTGGCCATCGCGTCGGGTCTGGAAGGGGGAGGGGCCCAGACGTGCACCGCGCTCGGGCGCGACTTCTCGACGCCGAGCCGCTCGAGCGCTTCGACCAGAGTGGCCTCGGCGATGTCTCGCTCGCCGCTGGCGCGCGGCGGCGACTCGACGCCGAAGGCCGCCAGGTACTGGCGCAAGGCTCTCTCGCGCGCCGTGGTCGCGAAGGGGACGCGCGGCGCGAATGGGGCGAGCGGGCGGAGCTGATCGGCCAGGACGGTGAGGGCGTCGAGGTCGCCTTTGCGGATCCCGCGGAGGCCGTTCGGGTCGAGCGGCCGCGCGTGCTCGGCGACCCGTTGCGCGACCTCGGCCTCCCCGAGCTCCGACCGGTCCACGTCGATGACGCTCGCGGCGCTCGCGAGGGCGCCGGCGATCACCGCGGCGTGCGCCGCCCCCGTACCCGGTGCGATCCACGAGCGCACGCGGGACGCCACCACTACGAGGCCCACGCGCTCGTTGCGTTGCAGGTGACGCAGAGCGGCGGTCGCCACCTCGTCGGCGATCTGGTCGAGCGGCGCGGTGCCGGGAGAGCCCGCCCAGAGCTCCACCGAGGCATCGACGACGAGCCACACGACGTCGCGCTCCTGGCGCTCGGTTTCGCGCACGAGCAGCCGTCCGCGCTTCGCGCTCGCCTTCCAGGCGATGCGCTTGAAGGGATCGCCCGGGGAGTGATCGCGGAGCTCGCGCAGCTCGTCGTGGTCGCCGGCGACGAGGGCGCGTCGACCCGCGTCGGCACCGCGGCGCGCTCGGCCCCCGCGGCGGCGACCGGCGACTGCGGCGAGCGCGGTCGGCAGGACCTCGATCCCCAGGGGGTTGGCGAAGAGCAACGGCACTTCGTAAAGGGCCTCGCCCCCGAACGACGTCCCGCGCACCTCGAGGGCCAGCCCGTGCACGCCCCAGCGTCCGATGCGGCGGGGACGGACGGTCACGTCGATGCGAGCTCGCGCTCCGGGCGGGAGGTCGAGGGACGCGGGCTCGATCGAGGCCTCGAGCATGCTCGAGACCAGGGGCCGGAGACCCACGGCGCGAACGGGAGCGTCGCTCCGGTTTCGCAGCTCGCCTTCGAGCACGAGCGGCTGGCCGCGCGCGCCCCGGCGTACGCGCGTCGGGCCGGTCCACACCATCTCGAAGCCCGTGGCGCGGAGGCGGGTCACCGACAGCACGGCGAAGGCACGGCCGATAGCGACGGCCAGCAGCATCGCGCCGCCGAACGCGACCACCGGCGGCAGGCGGGCCGCGCACCCGAGCGCCACGAGCCCGGCACCGGCCACCGCGACATGGAACGTGGCCCGCGTCGGGTAGAGCTGCACGTCGCCTAGACCGCGCGCATTCCGCGGCGGTAGCTGACCTTCGTGAGCGCCTCCTCGAGGAGGCGCTCGCGCGCCTTCGAGTCGACCTCGGCCTCGGCAGTCATCACGAGACGGTGTGACAGGACGCTCGGCGCGACGGCGCGGATGTCGTCTGGAGCGACGAACGGCCGCCCTCCGATCATCGCCCACGCCTTGGCGGCCTGCACCAGCCCGAGCGACGCACGCGGGCTGGCGCCGAGGGCCACGCGGTTGTGCACCCGCGTGAACGTGGTGAGGGCGACGGCGTACTCGAGGAGGTCGTCTTCGACGTAGATGCGCGAAGCGATGCCCTGCAGGCGAAGGATGTCGCGCGCGTCGAGCACGGGACGCGCCGTCGGCGGGTCGACGCCGTACGTCTTCAGCATCTGTGCTTCTTCGCGGGCCGACGGGTAGCCCATCGCCACGCGGACGAGGAAGCGATCGATCTGCGCCTCGGGGAGCGGGTAGGTCCCTTCGAGGTCGACGGGGTTCTCCGTGGCCAGCACCAGGAACGGCGAGGGGAGCTCGAACCGGTCGCCCTCGATCGTGACCTGCCGCTCTTGCATCGCCTCGAGCAGCGCGCTCTGCGTCTTGGCGGGCGCGCGGTTGATCTCGTCGGCGAGGACCACGTTCGCGAAGATGGGACCAGCCCGGAGCGCGAACGTGCCCTCGCGAGGCGAGAGGACGTAGGTCCCGGTGATGTCGGCCGGCAAGAGGTCGGGGGTGAACTGGATGCGCCGCGCCGAGCACCCGAGGGTGGTCGCGAACGCTTTCACGAGCGTGGTCTTGGCGATGCCCGGCACGCCCTCGAGCAGGGCGTGGCCGCGGGCCAGCAGCGCGACCAGGATCGTGTCGACCGGGCTCGACGAGCCCACGTAGACGCGCGCCACTTCGCGCCGCACGTCGTCGATGCGCTCGCGTGCGGCGGCGATCTCGTTGGTGTTCGCAGCGGCGGTCAAAGGGGCCCCTCGAACGTATCATGGCCGCCCGCGGCCGCGACTGGCACGAGCCCCAGCTTTCCCCGGAGCTCGCGCACGGCCGCCGCCAGGGTGAGGACGTCGGCGTCGCTGGGCGCGTCGCGGAGTCGCATGAGGGCCCCTGCTCCCCGGGAGGCGCGCACGACCTTCGCTTCGACGCCGGACATGACGGCGAACACGCGCAAGAGGGCGCGCGCGCCGGTCTCGTCGACGAGGCGCATGGCCCGGAGCCGGGCGACGAGCTGCTCCGGCGGCGGTGCCCGCTGCAGGCCGAGCCGGGTAGCCAGCTCCTCTTCGAGAGCGCTCTTCAGCTCGAGGACGGCGAGCGCCCGCGACGTGCCCGGCGCCCCCAGGACCGCGGCGTGCCCGGCAATGCCGCCCTGGGCGACGACCGGCACTTCCCGCGTGAACCGCGGCGCGGCGAGCTTGTGGGTCTTCCCGGCGCGCGCGCCGGTCCACACGATGACGCCGATCGCGACCACCACGGCGGTCAGGTACGCGACCACCGGCGGCATCCCGTCGCGGCGGGTCGTCTCGAGCGACTCGACGAGCCCCCGGCGCGCTTCGCTGGCAGCCGCCCACAGCGGCGAGTCGTCGCCGAAGGCCCCCGTGGTCTCGAAGTCGTTGGCCACCACGTAGAGCTTCCCCTCCCGCCCGCCCGCGGCCTTGGGGGAGGACCGCGCGGAGCGTTCGTCTTCGAGCCCATACCGGACGAGTCCGAGGGCGAGCGAGCGGTTGCCCGGATAGCGGAGCATCGAGTTCATCACGACCGACGCGTCTCCGACGGCGATCAGTCGCCCCTTTCCGACCGTACCCGCCACGCCCACGACGACGTCGTCGTCCGCCGCGCCGTGAACGACGAGGATCGACGAGAGCGCCGGGTTGTCGAGGCCCGTCGCGTGATTCGTGACGACGTGCGACACGTCGAGCACGATCGGGTGCTCGGCGCCCGGCTCCGCGATCGCCAGCGCGGGGTTCCCCCGTAGCATCGCCGCCGGGCGCGGGGGCAGCGCGCGTCGGCGCGTGTGAAAGTGCGCCAGGAGCTCGTCGCCGGTGCCGTAGTCGTCGAGGAGGATCACGCGTCCCCCCGCGTGCATGAAGGCCGACAGCTCTTCGACGTCGGGCGCCCGGGTGGGGTGCACGAGAACGACCGCGTCGGCGGGCTCGAGGCGATGCAGATCGAGCGTCGTGCCGACCACGACGCGCGCGCTCCCAACTTCGACCTCGGCGGCATGAACGAACTGCGAGAGGCCCTCCCAGTCTTCGCCGCGCACGTCGAACGGAGCCGCCCACGCCGCCCGCGACGCGGTCAGCGCGGTCCACGCGGTCAACGTAGCCAGCGCGAACCGGCCCACGGTCGGCATCCGCGCGAGCCAGGCGCACGCGCCCCGTGAGATCGACCGCGCCCTTCGAGCGAACGAGGCCATGGCGTCGCGAGCGACGCGCCATGCGCGCAGCTTCGTTCGCAGCGCAGCCGTGGGAGCCACGGAACGAACGGAACGAACGGAACGAGCGGAACGAGCGGAACGAGCGGAACGAGCGGAACGAGCCCGAGCGACTGTACGCGCGAAGGGGCCGCGGGCGGCCCGTGTCGTTCGTGATCTCGTCACCCGTCGCGTTTCCATCATGCCATCCATGCCATCGTCGGCGTTGCTGGCGATGCTGCCGGTCGCGCCGTCGCCACCAGTCCGCCGTCGCCACCAGTCCCCAGAGTATCCCGAGCTCACTCGCCGGCGGCGAGCCCTGCGGCGGGGGGAGGCGCCACGCCCGGTGCGGGAGTCGCCCTTGACCCTGGCACTCGCGTTGCTAGGTTGTTTATTGGGACGACGGGCCAGGTTCCGAAGCGATTTATTGGGATCCTTTCGAGCAGCTGCTTAACCTGCAAAGGAGGTCTCGCGATGTTGCCTCCATTCATCATCGAGCAGATCCGCCGGCGCGAAGAGCAAGAGCGCGCTCGCCATGAGCAGCCTCGCCTCGAAATCCCGGTAGATCGGCCGGCGCCTCGCGTGCCGCTGACGCCGCATGTGCCGGACGACGCCGGCGAGCGTGGCGTGATCGTCATCGATCTCATGACCGACAACATCGACTGACTGTTCCCCCGTCCAAGGAGCTCGAGCGACCGGAAGGGGGCAAGGCGTCCCGCTCAGGCTGACCGCTCCGCGTCGATCGCCCTGGCGCCCCGTTGCGCAGTTGCAAGGTCGGTCGTGCGAAATTGAGTGGGAACACCCGCTCGACACTCACGCCTGTGGTGACTAGGCTCGGCCGCCGCATGACGCGCGAGGTCGCACGTCGACTTATCTTCCTTCTCTGGCGAGCGAGCTCCGCGACTGCGGCGGTCGTTGTCGCGGGCATGGGCGTTCACGGGTGCTACTCCGGCGGGGGTGGCGGCAACGACCCGCCCAGAGCCACCTTCTACTTTCCGGTCGGCCTCGCCGTGTCGTCGGGCGGCAACGCACTCTACGCCGTCAACTCCGACTTCGACCTCCAGTGGAACGGCGGGACGTTGCAGAGCTACGACCTTTTCGCGATTCGGCGAGACACCGCTCGGCTCATCAACGCCAACCTGAACAGCACGCCGCCGACCGTCTTCGCCAACAACGCGGACCCCGAAGACAACATCCCCTTCGTCTTCGCGGCAGCGAGCACACCCTGTGCGATCGGCCTGAAGTCGCTCCAGTCCGACGCGGGTCCGCCTCCGTCGAACGCTTCGGACGGCTCCCGGATCGCCCTCGGCCAGGCTTGCGCGCCGCCGGTCGATACGGCGAAATACGTGCGCGATTCGGTGGTGCTCGGCGCCTTCGCGACCGACTTGCAGCTCCAGACCACGCAGGGTCCCTCGAAGAGCGGGAAGAACCTGATCCCGGTAGTGGGCACGCGCCTGTTCGCGCCCGTCCGGGGTGACGCGACGTTGACCTGGGCCGACGTCAAGCCCGACGACCCGAACCGCGTTCCGGCGGCGCCGAATGGAGCTCCCGCCGGCGGGGAAGCGTGCGCACCAAGCGCCGGCGCCGACGGCGGCATGACCGGTGGGCGCGACGGCGGCGCGCCCACCGAGCTCGGGGCCACGTGTGGCACCCAGGTGCTCGGCGAAGACATCTTCAAGCTCGATTGTGGACAGAGATCGACCGACGGCAATTGCGACGCCACCCATCGCACCGGAGACAACGGCAACGATCCGGCCGACTCGCGGCACGTCACGATGCCGGGCGAGCCGTTCGGAATGGCGCAGACGCCCGACGGGACGGCCATCGCGATCACTCACCAGGCCGCGACGCAGACCTCGCTCTTGCTCGCAGGCGCCCCCCCGGCGCTCGACCCCTCGATGCAGTTCGTGGTCGGCGACGTCGCCAACGGCGGCAAGGGGATCGTCGCCATCCCCCACGACAAGGACGCCACCGTGCCGCCCTGCGAGCTCCAGAGCAGCGCGTCCGTGCGCTGCGTGGGTCCCGCCTTCCTCGAGACGAGCGGCTCGGCGGCCGAGCTCGATCTCCTGCGGTACTACGACGACAAGGGCGCTTCGCTGAGGCGACCGTTCCTCGCAAAGGAGGGGACGTTTACGTTCTTGACCAACCTCTCGGGGACCGACTCGCGCGGCATCGTCATCGATCCCACGCAGCGCATGGCGTGCAAGGTCCTCGGCCAGTGGTCGGCGCAGCAGTGCGCCGAGCTCCCGGCCCGCGTCTTCTTCGCGAACCGAACGCCGTCGACGCTCGTCTTCGCCACCATCGGCGGCACGGCGGCCGTCGGCGGCGTCGGCACCTACGATCCCGACGACCTGAAGTTCGGAACGAGCAATCTCCCGCTCCCCGCCGGGCCGTCCAGGGTCTACCTGGCTCCGATCGCCAACCTGGACCACGACTACGAGCTTCGCGTCTTCGTGGTGAACTTCGACTCGAGCACCATCTCGGTCTACGACCCGAAGAACGGGCCCGACCTCGCGCTCGTCGACACAATCTACGTCGGTCCCGGGCCCTTCGCGATGGCGTTCGATCCCTTCTCGCTCGAAGACGTCGCGACCCAGAGCGCGGTGCCCGCGGAGACGCGCTACGACCCGAAGCTCAACTTGAAGAGGACGTATCGCTTCGCCTATGTGGCGAGCTTCACGCAATCGTACGTGCAGGTGATCGATCTCGATGAGTCGCAACCGACGTTCGAGAGCGTCGTCTTCACGCTCGGCAAGCCGACCCCGCCGAAGGGGTCCTAGGCGATGAACGGACTAGAGAAGACGGGGCTCGTCATCGCGGGGCTGGCCATCGCCGCGGGCTTCACCGTGGCGAGCTGCGGGCAGACGCCGACCAACGTGCCCATTCGCACCTTCGAGGGAGCGCAGAAGGTCGCCGTCGTTTGCCTGCAGATTGCCGACCCCAGGACCGGCGCGCCCACCGCCGTGACGCCGGTCGCGCAGAGCCTGTGCGCGCCCGTGGCGGCGGGCGTGATCGGCGCGTCGCTGCCGTACCATCTCGTCGCGACGGTCACGCAGACGACGCGCGGCGAGCTCGCCGTGGTCGATCTGACCGCGGGCGGCGTGGTCGACGAAGACCTCTCGACCCCGGGCATCAACTTCATTCCCGTGGGCACCAACCCCACCGACGTGACCGTCGCGCCGGGCGATCGGCCCGACGTCACGTACGTGGCGAGCGCCTCGCCCACCAAGCCGGGGATCTTCGCCGTCGATTCGCACCGGCTCCTCGGCGACAGCAACCTCACGGTGCTCGACCCGTCGCCGCCGCTCCTGCTGACGGACATCCCGGCGTGCTCGTTGCCGCAGCCGCCCGTCGCGCTCGCGATCCTGACCGCGCCGACGGCGGCCGCAGCCCCGGCTGACGGCGGCGCGCCCGAAGGCGGTGCGGCGCCCGAGGCCGGCGCGCCCGCGTCGGCTCCTTACCAGCTGGTCGCGCTCCTCGGCCGTCAGGGGAACTCGGCGCCGAAGGTCGTGACGATCGATCACGACGCGCTCGATCACGTCGCCCCCGGCGCCTTCCCGCGATGCACCATCCTCGGAACCGCGCCCCTCCTGGTCAACGTCCCGGCGACCGTGTTTCCCGGCCCTGCGTGGTCCGACGGCGTTCCCTACGTCGATGGGGGAGTCGGGGACCTGAGCGCGCAAGAGCCGACGATCGATCCGTTCGGGGTCTGCCCGGGGTCCCCGGGCGATGCAGGGGGCCCGCCGATCGGCCCCGTCGACGCGGGCGCCGTCGACGCGGGTGCCGGCGTGGACGGCGGCCCCGACGCCGCGGCCGACGGGGCCGGCGCCGACGCCACGACCGACGACGACGCGGGCGCCGGTCCTGCGAACAGCGCGCCCGACGGCGGAGCGCCGCCCTCGACGCTGGCGGGAGGCGACGCGGGTTTTGCGCTCACTGTCGAGCCGCTCTCTTCTCCGAGCCCCGTGTCGATGGTCCTCCGCGACGACGCGCCGGTGCTCTACGTCGCCGACTCGGCGGTGCCCGTGATCCATGTCATCGACCTGACCGACCCCACCCGGCCGTTCGAGCGCCCGGAGTCGCTCCTCGCCACGAGCATGTCGCAGCCGACGCGCCAGGTGCGCGTGGGTTCGCTGGCGCTCAGCCCGCCGACCCGCGACTACAAGCGCTACCTCTATGCGGTCGACACGACCGCAGGCAGCCTGATGGTCTTCGACGTGAGCGACGCGACCGGCCAGTCGTCGCCGCGCGTGCCGCTCCTGCGGCCGCACTCGGAGCTCAATCCGCTCGTGCCCGCCGACCGCATCACGTTCGCGGCCCCCGTCGCGGCCGTCGCGTTCGCCCAGCACGACTGGCCGCTGGTCTTGCAGAGCACCACCCCGAACCCCAGCGGGTCGACCGCCTACTCGGGGCTGCTCTGCAACCCGAACCCGAACGCGCACCCGGCCAAGACCAACGCCTTCGTCGACCTCGGGGCCTACTACCGGGTCGACCAGGCCGGCGCCAGTGTTATCCAGCCCAGCCAGCCCAACGCGACCGCCGAGAACTTCCCCAGCCGCCTGCGCGGCATCTTCGCGTTCGCGACCCTGACCAACGGAACCGTCGTCACCATCGACGTCGACGACTGGGACGCGCCGTGCCGCCGCCCGGATCCGATGAGCCCGGGCAACATGACCGGCTCCCTCGACGTGCCCGAGCCGCCCCCCGTCGATGGAGACCTCGACCCGTACCACGCGCCGCTCGCCTACCAGGGCCTGAACCAGCTCAAGGAGAGCCCGGCGGTCACCCTCGAGCCGTTCTTCCCGGTCTCGGCGCCCAATCGGGTGCGTTCGAGCGTCTTGCTTCGCAACGACCCGACGAGCGGCAACCACGTTCCCGCGCTCGTGCAGCCGCCGCAGCTGAGCGACGTCAACGGCAACCCCGTGCCCACGTCGGGCAAGGCGGGCGTCGCCGAGCCGCTGCTCTTGCCGTCCGGGCTCGAGCCCGGGTTCATCGATCCCACCATCTTCCAGAATCCGACGGAGCCGAACCCCTTGGCGCGAACCGTCATCCCGGGCACACCCGATGGCGGCGGCGCCACCACGCCCAACCCGCAGGACTCGCCGCCGTCGGGCGTGAGGCTCTCGTTCGACGATCCGACGGTGCAGCAGGGCCAGGACTGGACGGTCACTTACGAGGGGGTGCTCCCCAGCTCTCCGGGAATCGTGGCCACGATCGAGCCCACCACCCCCGACTACACGACGCTCACGCTCTCGACGCAAGGCGCGGATCTTTGCGGGCTCGGGATCGAGGACTGGGCCATCGGGCAGGGTCGCGCAAAGGCGGCACTGGCGGCCATGTCGGCGCTGACCCCGTCTGGCGCGCCTTCGCTGGTGACGAAGACAACGATGACCCTGCCGGAGTGGACGTCGGACTACGTGGTCATCACCGACGACATTTTGCCGTCGGACGACCCTTACTGGGGCCTCCCGAACAGCGACGCCGCCCCCGGCGACGACTGCTGGGACATCCCCGGCGTGAGCGGCGACGGCGGCAGCTCGAGGCTCGCGACGAACGAGCGCTACAACCTCTGCCAGAGCACGTTCGGCGCGCCCGGCACGAACCCGGACTTCAACATCAACCGCGACGCGCCGATCCTCGAGGCTTACAAAGACCACCTCAAGGTGGGTCGCTTCGGCCACACCACGAGCCAGCTCGAACGGACCGAGAACCGCACCGTCGACCCCGGTGGCCCGAACAATCCGGCGTTCCTGAAGCTCCTGACGTGCTGTTTCCACAAACAGGCCGCCTTCAAGGTCCGCACCGGCGGCGAATGGGTCGCCGTTGGCCAGCAGGGCATCGGCCTCCTTCATCACGTGGTCCCGCTGGCGCCGCCCCCGATCCCCGGACCCGACGGCGGCCTCGTCCCCGACCCCGCCGGCGGGCGATGCGCCCTCTCGTGCGACCCGCAGAACAAGCTCCTGAATGCGCGCTCGTTCGACGTACCCTGGGCGACCTCGCCCCAGTGCGTCGCGACCTCGCGACCGGTCATCGATCGCAACAACCTGCTGGCGATGCGCAACCCGATGTTCTCTTACGTCACCTGGGCCGGGTGCGGCGGAATGCCGATGAGCGGAGACCACACGCTGTCGGCGCGTGACCTGTCGTGGAGATTCTCGATCGTGGGCGGGTTCTCGCCGCTCACCGTCTCGCTCGCGGGAACGACGGGCGCGCAAGTGAGCCCGCAGTCGATGCTCTTCATCAACGCGCTCGGGCAACTCGCCGTGGTCGACGGGGCCGACCAGGGCCTCGTGCTCATCGATCTCAACAGCGTCGCGTTCTCGATCAACTATTTCTGAGGGACCGCGTGGGTGATGGCCTCGACGTCGTGGAAGAGCGCGTAATCGACGGCGCGCTGGCCGTTGGTACCGGTCGAGAAGATGTCTTTGAAGCGGTGATCGACGAGGACTTGCTCTGACGTCCACGTGTGGCGGGCGTGAACGGTCTGTCCGGTCGCTTCCTCGAGGCCGACGAGCGACGCCACGAGGAGCGCGCCGTGAGCGACCAACGACTCGGGCGTCACGCCGAAGAGTGGGCTCGACTCGTCGATCGGGTGAATCGCCGTCCACGAGAGCGCGAAGACCGAGGTCGTCGAGCGCGCCAGCGGCAGCGTGTGAAAGCGGCGGATGGTCTCGCCCTCGAGCGTGGTCTCGTCGCGCAAGAGGACCAGCCGGAGCTGCGCCTCGACGAGGCCCGTCTTGCGCTCGTTCGCCAGCCGTAGCATCAGCGAGCGAACGCCGTCGCGCATCGCCACGACGGCGTATCGGCTGAAGATGACGCGCGCTCGCGGCTGCGAGAACTTGGCGAACATGAGCCCCGTCGCGAACGCCAGCATGACCAGCCCGAAGAGCGCCTCGAGGGTGACCGCGACGTTCGACAGCGTCGACTCCGGGACCATCTTGCCGTAGCCGATGGTGGCCATGGTCTGCACGCTGAAGAAGTACGCGTCGCGGTAGCTCCCGGGTCGGGCGTTCTCGATGCCGCCGTCGAAGACGTACACCAGCGCGAAGACGGCGTTCGAGGCGAGGTACACGGCGAGGATGAGCGCGAAGAGCAGCCACCACGGCGAGGTGAGTAGGAAAAGGTAGAGGTCGGCGAGCGGGTGAGGCTTGATCCCGAACTTCAAGACGTCGCCGGTGCCGGCACCCGAGCTGATTTGAGGACGGCGATTCATTCGTAGGTCAACGTAGTCGACGCAGCCAACGGGGCTACGTGAGCTACGTGAGCTACGTGAGCTACGTGAGCTACGTGAGCTGCGTGAGCCATGTGAGGTATCCGTGCTACGCGAGCTACCCGCCTACACGCCCGAGAGGCAGCGTGCTCGCGCGCTCACGCGGGACCGATGCGATACGGCAACTGCCGGCTGAACCGCGAGAACGAGCGCACAAAACGGCCCGCGTGGCGCCTTAGCTGCGCTCGACGCTCGCATGCCTTTGTGCGAGCCTCCGCTTCTTGATGAACGCGTCAACTGTCTGCAAGTTGATTCAGGAGCATCTTGCGATCAAGCTCGGGACTCGATCCGAAGCGGTCAATCCGGCCGAGCGATTCCGCAGACTTGGCATCGACTCGCTCGCTGCCACGTCGATGCTCATGGCGCTCGGCGCCCACCTTGGCCGACAGCTCTCTCCGACGCTCGCGTGGCAATACCCGACGCCGATGGACCTGGCTCGGCACCTCGCCGGCGAGGCCGAAGCCATCGACGTTCCCGCCGCGCGAAAGCGAGCGACGTCCGACGAGCCGATCGCGATCGTCGGCCTCGCGTGCCGCCTGCCGGGCGCGCCCGATCCCGACGCGTTCTGGCGCCTCTTGCGCGACGGGGTCGACGCCATCCAGGAGGTGCCGCGCGAGCGCTGGGATCTCGACCTCCTCTTCGATGCCGACAAGTCCGTGCCCGGCAAGATGTCGACCCGCTACGGGGGCTTCCTCGCCGACGTCGGATCGTTCGACGCCTCGTTCTTCGGGATCTCGCCGCGGGAGGCCATCGACATCGACCCGCAGCAGCGGCTGATGATGGAGCTCTCGTGGGAGGCGCTCGAAGACGCCGGCCTGCCGCCGCCGAGCCTCAAGGACACGCGCACGGGCGTCTTCTTCGGCGCCATGTGGATGGACTACACGCGCCTGGCCGGGGCTACGGCCGATCGCATCGGCGTGCACACGGCGACCGGACAGGACCTGAGCATCGTGCCGGCGCGCGTCTCGTACACGCTCGGCCTCCTCGGGCCGAGCGTCGCGGTGAACACGGCGTGCTCGTCGTCGCTCGTGGCCCTGCACCTCGCGCGACACAGCTTGCTCCGGGGCGAGTCGAACCTCGCGCTCGCGGGAGGCGTGAACCTGGTCCTCTCGCCCGAGAGCACGATCGCGATGTCGAAGTTCGGGGCGATGGCCCCCGACGGGCGTTGCAAGGCGTTCGACGCGCGCGCGAACGGATACGTCCGCGGGGAGGGCGGCGGCGTCGTCGTGCTCAAGCGACTCGCCGACGCGCTCGCCGATGGCGACCGCGTCTACTGCGTCATCCGGGGCACCGCGATCAACAACGACGGCTTCAGCAACGGGCTGACCGCGCCGAGCCCCCGCGCGCAGGAGTGGGTCCTCCGCGACGCCTACGCCGATGCCGGAATGCCGCACGGCGAGGTGCAGTACATCGAGACGCACGGCACCGGCACGATGCTCGGCGATCCCATCGAGGCGGGCGCGATCGGCGCGGTGCTCGGCCCGGCCCACGCCGCAGACCGGCCGCTGCGAATCGGTTCGGTCAAGACGAACATCGGGCACCTCGAGGCGGCCGCCGGAATGGCGGGGCTCATCAAGGTGGCCCTGTCGATGGCCCATCGCGAGCTCCCGGCGACGCTCCATTTCCAGAAGCCGAACCCGCACATCCCCTTCGAGCAGCTCAGGCTCCGCGTCCAGGCGACGCACGAGCCGTGGGAGGCCGACGAAGGGCGTCGCATCGCGGGCGTGAGCTCGTTCGGCTTCGGTGGAACGAACGCGCACGCGATCCTCGAGTCGACCGACGCTCCCCGGTCGGTGCGGCTCGCGGCGACGACCGCCGCCGACCTCACCGCCGAGGCCGAGCGCCTCGTCGCGGCGTTGCGCGTGTCGCCGTCGGCCCTCGACGCGATTCCCGAGCCGTCCGAGGCGCGGCATCGCCTTGCCGTCACGGTGGCGTCCGCGCGCGAGCTGGCCGACCAACTCGACGGCTTCGTCAGAGGGCAACCACTGCCCGGGCTGGTCTCCGGCGTGGCGACGGTCCCGGCGCCCCGCGTCGTCCTCGTGTTCGGGGGTCAAGGGTCGCAATGGCTCGGAATGGGCCGCGCGCTCCTGAGGGACGAGCCGGCGGCTCGCACCGCGCTCGAGCAATGCGATCGGGCCATCCGCGCCTTCGCGGGGTGGTCGTTGATCGAGCGCCTGCACCAGGACGACGCCGCGCTCCTCGATCGAACCGACTACGTTCAGCCCGCGCTCTTCTCGATGCAGGTCGCGCTCGCGCACGCGATGAAGGCGCGGGGCCTGCGCTTCGATGCCGTCGTCGGCCAGAGCATGGGCGAGGTCGCCGCGGCGCACATCGCGGGCGCGCTATCGCTCACCGACGCGATCCGCGTCATGTGCGTGCGCAGCCAGCTGGTGGGCAAGGCGCAGGGCGGGCGAATGCTCGTGGCCGGTCTCTCTCTCGACGCGACGACCGCCGCCATCGCGCCCTACCGCGATCATCTCTCCGTCGCCGTGGCGGCCGGCCCCGAGAGCACGGTGGTCGCCGGCGCCGAGGACGCCGTCGCCAAGCTGCACGCCGACCTCGAGGCTCGCGGCGTGGCCGCGCGGATCGTGCGCGTCGATTACGCGTCGCACTCGCACTACATGGAGCCGCTGCTGCAGGAACTCGAGCGCCTCCTCGCGCCCCTTCGGCCGCGACGCGGCGAAGTCGCGTTCTGGTCGACCGTCACCGGCGAGGCGGTCGAGGGCGCCACGCTCGACGCCGGCTACTGGGCTCGAAACCTGCGTCAGCCGGTCCTCTTCGCGCCGACCGTCGAGCGGCTGGCCCAGGTCGGCCCGACGGTCTTCGTGGAGGTCGACCCGCACCCCGTGCTGGCGCTCTTCGTGGAGCAGTGCATCGCGCACGTGAAGGCGCAGGGGACCGTGGTCGCCTGCGCGGCGCGTGACGAGCCCGAGCCCCTCACGCTGCGCGAGGCCGCGGGACGCCTCTTCGTCGCGGGGTGCTCCGCCAGGGCGGAGCCGTCGTTCACGGCCGCGCCGTCGGAGCTCGGCGCGACCGTGCTGGCCGGGCGCTCGGCGGAGCTGGTCGTCGTTTCCGCCAAGACCCCCGAGGCGCTGCGCGCCGCGGCCGGTCGCCTCCGAGATCATCTGGGCGGGCACCCGGCGCAGCCGCTCGGCGATCTCTCGTACAGCTCGATGACCACCCGCGCTCCCATGGAGAGCCGCTGCGCGCTGGCCGTGCCCAGCCGCGAGGAGCTCGTCGAGGCGCTCGACGCCGTGGCGCGCGAAGAGGCTCCCGCGCCGACGGTCGACATCGGAGGAGCGCCGCCGAAGGTGGTCTTCGTGTTCCCGGGCCAGGGCTCGCAGTGGCTCGGCATGGGCCGCCAGCTCTTGCGCGAGGAGCCGGCGTTCGCCGAGGCGCTCGGAGAGTGCGATCGGGCCATCGCGGCCGAGGCGGGCTGGTCGCTCCTCGACGAGCTCCACGCGCCCCCGGAGGGGTCTCGCCTCGATCGCATCGACATCGTGCAGCCGGCCCTCTTCGCGATGGAGGTGGCGCTCGCCGCCCTGTGGCGCGCGTGGGGCGTCGAGCCGAACGCGGTCGTCGGTCACAGCATGGGCGAGATCGCGGCGGCCTGCGTCGCCGGGGCGATCTCGCTCGAAGACGGGGTCGCCGTCATCTGCCGGCGCAGCGCGCTGATGAAACGCATCAGCGGCCAGGGCGAGATGGCGCTCGTGGAGCTCTCGATCGACGAGGCGAAGGCGGCCATCGCCGGCTTCGAGGATCGGCTCGGCGTCGCCGTGAGCAACGGCATTCGGTCGACGGTGCTCTCCGGGGACCCTGCCGCGCTCGCGCAGGTGCTCGCCACGCTCGAAGCGCGGGAGGTCTTCTGCCGGCGCGTCAAGGTCGACGTGGCCAGCCACAGCCCGCAGATGGATCCGCTCCTCGATGAGCTCGTGGCACAGGTCGCCGGCGTGTCTCCGCGCGCCGCGCAGGTCCCGATGCGCTCGACGGTCACGGCTCGGAGCGTCGAGGGGCCGGAGCTCGTCGCGCGTTACTGGGCCGATAACCTCCGGCAACCGGTGCGGTTCGCCCAGGTCGTGCAGGGTCTCTTCGCCGACGGGTTCACGCTCTTCGTCGAGATGAGCCCCCACCCGATCCTGGTGCAGGCGGTCGAGGCGCTCCGCAAGGAGGCGGGCTCTCCGGGCGTCGCCACCGGGTCGCTTCGCCGGGAGCAGCCGGAGCGACGGACGCTGCTCGAGTCGCTCGGCGCGCTGTACGTCCACGGTCAACCCCTCGACGCAAAGCGCCTCTTCCCGGCCGGCGCCCGGCGGGTTCAGCTGCCGACGTACCCCTGGCAGCGCGAGCGGTACTGGCTCGCGCCTCCGCCTCCGCAAAGGGCGAGCGGCGCGGTCACCGCCCATCCGCTCCTCGGCGCCCGCGTTCCCGTGGCGAGCGCGGACGCGGTCTACGAGTCCGCTTTATCGACGAGCGCGCCGGCCTGGCTGACGGACCATCGCGTCGCTGGCAAAGCCCTCGTCCCCGGGGCCGCCCTGGCCGAGCTCGCGCGCGCGGCCGGGGACGACCACGGGCGCCGCCCGTCTCAAGTGACGGGTCTGGTCCTCCAGACTCCGCTCATCTTGCCGGAGAGCGGGGCGCGGCTGGTGCAGGTCGTGCTCACCGACGGCGGGGGTCACGCCGCGATCTACAGCCGGCCCTCCGACGCCAGCCCGACGACCGCGTGGACCCTGCACGCAACGGCCGAGGTGAGCGCTGCGCCCCCCGCGACCGCCGCGCGGCTCGATCTCGCCGAGGTCCGGCGGCGCTGCGCCGACGCCGTCGACGTCGCGGATGTCTACGCGCGCTTCTCCGCGCTGGGTCTGAACTACGGCCCCGCGTTCCAGGGTCTGCGCGCCCTCTCGCGCGGACCCGGCGAGGCGCTCGCCGAGATCGCGCTGTCCTCGGGCCTCGACGCCGACGGATACGGCGTCCACCCGGCGCAGCTCGACGCGGCCCTCCAAGCGGTCATCGGAGCTCTCGCGAGTTCGCTCGAGGGCGCGCCGCTGCCGTTCGAGCTCGGGCGGTTCGTCGTCCACGGGCACGTGCCTTCGCCGGCGTGGGTGCACGTCCGGTTCGAGACGTCGACGGCGTCGGGCGTCGTGGCCGACTTCGCGCTCGTGGATGCGTCGGGCGCGGTGCAGGCCGAGGTGGCCCGCGTCAGGATGCGCCAGGCGGATCTCACCGCCTTCGGGCGGCAGGGCACGGAGGTCGCGCCCGACGCCTTCCATCGCCTCGAGTGGCCCCCGGTCGACGCGCCGTCGCAGCCGAAGGCGCGCCGCGCCGAGCGCTGGGCCGTGGTCGTGGCCGGCGATTGCGCGGCGTCGTCGGCGCTCGCCGAGGCGCTGCGCGCGTCGGGCGCGCGCGCCGAGATCGTCGAGATCGCGACGCTCCACGAGGCGCCTGCCGATCACGTCGTGTGCGTCTGGGACGCTGACACGGCCGATCCCGCCGACGCGGAGGCCGCCGTTCGCGCGGCCACCATGGGCCTTGCGATCGCTCGGGGCGTGATGGGCCGCAAGGAGTCGCCGCGCCTCTGGTGGGTGACGCGCGGCTCCGTGGCCGTCAACTCCGGCGAAGACGTGGCGGCCGCGTCGGCGGCCGTCTGGGGGCTCGGCCGCACGCTCATGCACGAGCACCCCGAGCTTCGCTGCACGCTGCTCGACGTCCGACGCGACGGGCAGGTCGGCGAAGCGCTCCTGCGCGAGCTTGCCGCGGGCGACGACGAGAGCCAGGTCGCGTGGCGCGGCGACGTGCGGCACGTCGCGCGCCTGATGCGGGCGCCCCCCGCGGCCGCGCTGGCGGGCGAGAACTACCGGCTCGAAGCGAAGCGAAAAGGCACGCTCGACGGCCTGGCCCTCACGTCGACGCCTCGTCGCGCTCCAGCCCCCGGCGAAGTGGAAATCGAGGTCGGCGCCTCGGGCGTCAACTTCCGCGACGTCCTGAACGCGCTCGGCATGTACCCGGGCGAGCCGGCGCCGCTCGGCTGCGAGTGCGCGGGCGTCGTCGTCCGCGTCGGCGCGGGCGTCGCGACGCTCGCGGTCGGCGATCGGGTAATGGCGCTCGTCAGCGGCGGCATCGGAAGGTTCGTGTCGGTCGACGCGCGCATGGCCGCGCGCGTCCCGGCGGGGCAGTCGATCGAGCAAGCGGCGACGGTGCCGGCCGTCTTCCTGACGGCGTGGTACGCGTTGCACGATCTCGCGAAGCTCGAGCGAGGCCAGCGCCTGCTGGTGCACGCGGCCGCCGGCGGCGTCGGCATGGCGGCCGTGCAGGTGGCGCGCTGGATCGGTGCGGACGTCTTTGCGACGGCGAGCCCTTCGAAGTGGGACGTCGTGCGGTCGCTGGGCGTGAAGCACGTGGCCAACTCGCGCGACACGAGCTTCGTCCCTGCGGTCCGCGCGGCGCTGGGCGGCGTCGACGTCGTCCTGGGCGCGCTGGCCGGCGAGTTCGTCGACGCGAGCCTCTCGCTGCTGTCGCCTGGCGGACGCTTCGTCGAGATGGGCAAGACCGACGTCCGCGACGCGGTGGCCGTCGCTTCGGCGCACCCCGGGGTCGCGTACCAGGCGTTCGATCTCTTCCAGACGAGCCCCGATCGCGTGGCCGCGATGTTCGTCGCGATCCTCGACGGGTTCGCCACGGGTCACCTGAAGGCGCTGCCCCTGCGTGTCTTCCCCATGACCGAGGCCGAAGGCGCGTTTCGGTTCATGGCGCAGGCTCGTCACGTGGGCAAGCTCGCGCTCGCCACGTCGCGCGAGTCGCTGCGCGTCGACGGCACTGCGCTCATCACCGGCGGGCTCGGCGCGCTCGGTCTCGAGGTGGCCCGCGACTTTGCCCGGCGGGGGATGCGGCACCTCGTGCTCACGGGCCGCCGCGGGCTCGAGACACCCGGCGCCCGGAAGGCTGTGGCGGTGCTCCAGGCCCTCGGCGCGAGGGTCACCGTGGCTGCGGTCGACGTCGCCGACCGGGCCGCGCTCGAGCGCGTGGTCGCGGCGTTCCCGGTGGACCTCCCGCTCCGTGCCGTCGTTCACGCAGCCGTGGTGCTCGACGATGGCCTGCTCGCGGATCAAACGCCCGGACGCTTCCGCGAGGTGATGGCCCCCAAGGTGCTCGGCGCCGCGAACCTGCACGCCCTCACGGCGGGCGCCGACCTCGACGCCTTCGTCCTGTTCTCGTCGATGGTGGGCACCCTCGGCAACGCGTCGCAGGGCGCCTACGCCGCGGCGAACGCCTATCTCGACGCGCTGGCCGCGCACCGGCGCGCGCACGGCCTGCCCGCCGTGAGCCTCGCGTGGGGCCCGTGGGCGGAGCTCGGCCTCGCGGCGGGCCTCGACGCCAAGCTCCAGGCGCGGTTCGTGGGGCAAGGGTTCGCGATGATGGCCCCGGCGCAGGGCATGGCGCTATTCGACACGGCCCTCACGCGGCGCGAGGCGCAGCTCGTCGTGGTCCCCATCGACCTCCGGGCGGCGGCGAAGGCGTTCGGCGCGTCGATCCCCCCCGTGTGGAGAGCGCTCGTTCGTCCGTCGCCCGTTCGCGCGGCTGCCGCGGGCGCAGGGTGGGCGAGGGAGCTGGCCGCGTTGCCCGCGGAGCGACGCCTCGAGGCCGTGGTCCAGACGGTCCGCGCCGAGGTCGCGCGCGTTCTGTCGCTCGGGCGGGCCGCGGCCGTGCCCGTCGATCGCCCGCTACGCGAGCTCGGTCTCGACTCGCTCATGGCCGTCGAGCTCCGCAACGCGCTCGGCAGGCGAGCGGCGGCCACGCTGCCCGCGAACCTGGCGTTCGATCACCCGACGCCGGCGGCGATCGCGAAGTACTTGCTGGCGCACGTGCCGAGCCTGGCGGAGACGACCGCGGTCGCAGCGCAGGCCCCCGTCGCGCAGAACGGCTCCGCCGAGAAGGCCGCGCCGACGGCGACCGCCCGCGCTCCGGCGAAAGCGCTCGCCCTCGCTGCGGCCGCGCCGCTCGCGCAAGCGACGCGGTTCGCGCAGCCGCCGGACGTCTTCGACACGATCCCGATGGGCGAGCGCTGGCTCGCCGACGGCTTCCGCGTCATTCCGGCCGCGGGCGGGTTCGCGCAGGGCATGGTCGACATGACCCGCGCCACCGCCGCTCTGAACGCGCTCGGCGAGGCCGGCCTTCGCGGGACGTTCACGCACATCCTCGTCCGCGCCGCCGCGCTCGCGCTCGCGCGGAACCCGCGGCTCCACCAGAGCATCATCGGGTACCGAAAGCTCACGCCGGGCATCGTCGACATCGGTCTCTCGATGGCCGGCCAGACGACGTACGCGCCCGTCGTCGTGCTCGCCGCGGTCGACCAGACCCCCCTGCGGACGCTCGTGGGAAAGGTCGAGAAGGCCATCGCAGCCGGGCGCTTGAAGGAGGCCGTCGACCTCCGGAACTTGCGGCGTGTCGGCTGGATCACGCCGTTCGGCTTCTTCCGTCGGTTCGTCATTCGCTGGCTGCAGAGCACCTTCTGGTTCCGGCGCCGGATCGTCGGCACGTTCCAGGTGAGCAGCGTCCCGACGGTGGACGCCGCCATTCCGCTCCAGTTCTACTCCGGCAGCATCCTGAGTTTCGGGAGGGTGCGAAACACGGTCGTCGCGGTCGACGGTCGCATCGAGATGCGACCGATGCTGACGCTCACGATTGCCGTGGAGCACGTCGCGATGGACAGCATGCGCGCGGCCGCCCTCCTGAATGCGATCGCCGCGATCCTCGAGGGCGAAGAGCTCGTCGCCGAGGCGACCGACGGCGCGCGAGCCGCACCGTCGAGCGACGCTCCGCGCCCTGCGAGGCCTCGCGCGGCGTCATTGCCGCCGCCCGCGGGGGAGTAGAATGGAGGCGGTCGCGTCGTGAGTTCACTCTCTTCGCCCTCCGATCGCTTCGAAGCCCTCTCGGCGGCCGAGAGGTGGATGTCCGACGCCCGGCGGATCGCCGAAGTTCCGGGGGGCCTCGTGCAGAGCAAGATCGACATGACCCACGCGAAGGCGTCGCTCCAGAGACTTCGCGACGCCGGCCTCCCCGCCACGTTCGCGCACCTGATCGTTCGCGCGGTGGCCATCGCGCTGGCCCGCAACCCGAACCTCTACCAGACTGTCTGCGGCTACGAGAGGGTCGTGACCGCGAAGGTCGACATTGGCCTCTCGATGACGGGGCTCGACGCCACGATCCCGCTCGTTGTCTCCGACGCCGACCAGAAGACCCTTCCCGCGCTCGTCGGTGCCGTCGAAGACGCGATCGAGGCCGCCCGCTCGCGAGAAGCCCGTCTCCGGCGGCTCGTCTGGAGGCTCCCCTTCGGCTTTCTGCGCCGCTGGTTGCTCCGGCGGTGGTACGCGACGTTCTCGTCGCGCCGCCGGCTCGCGGGCACCCTCGAAGTGACCTGCGACTCGAACGCGGACGTCGTCGTGCCGCTGCGCTTCTACACCGACGCCGTCATCGCCGCCGGCCGGGTGCGCGACGCGGTCGTCGTTCTCGACGGCGAACCCACGATCCGGCCCATGGCCTGGCTCACGCTGTGCGTGGATCACGTGGCGATGGACGGGATGCGCGGCGCCGCCCTCATGAGGGCGGTGAAGGAGGTCCTCGAGGGCGAGGAGCTGATCGCGGAGGCCGGCGGAGCAGGCCCTCCGGAGGGGGCGCAGGCTTAGAGGCTGGGAGCGGGAGATGGGCCGCAGAGGGCGCAGAGGGCGCAGAGGGCGCAGAGCAAGGAGGAAGGGTTCGGAGCGCGGCGAAGGCGCCGACCTGGGCGGGCCCGGACCGACGCGCCCGAGCCTCCCGAAGTCGACAAGCGCACAAGCGCGCATGCACCTGGCACCGAGCGGGCACGCACCTGGCGACAGCCGCGTCCTGCGCTGCCGACAGGCGCGACCGCACCCGTCGACGAGCCTCCTCGCACCGGCCGGCAAGGGCGCTCGCACCGCGCGGCAAAGGCGCTCGCATCCGCCGGCAAGGGCGCTCGCATCCGCCGGCAAGGGCGCTCGCACCGGCCGGCAAGGACTCGGACGTGCGTCGACAAGGAGGCTCGCCGCCAGCGACACGTGGCCTCGCACCCGGCGGCGGCCGCGCTCGCCGCGACCGACGAGGGCGCCCGCACGATACGACAAGGGCTCTCGCCGGCAGTGACAGGGGTCCTCGTCGCTCCGACAAGACCGTCTGCACACCCTCCGGCATCGCGCGCTGACCGCAGACACGTCAACCGCGCCCTCTCGCGCGCGGTACCCACCCTACTCACGGCTCTGCGCCCTCTGCGCCCTCTGCGGCCCATCTCCTTCTCCTCTCGACCGAGACTCCTCTTTCCTCTTCTGCCCTCGGCGGCTCCGCGGCCCATCTCGCTCTCTTCGAGCGCATCCTCTCCGAGCGCATCCGCGCCCATGCGCTACAGGCTCCTTGATGGGATCGACGCTGGAGAGGCTCTTCGCGAAGGCGTCGTACGCGGCCGAGGCCGAGCCCCGGCTGGTCGACGAGCAGCTCTTCGACGCCGAATGGGACTACATCAAGAACGCCGTGCCCAAGCGCAGGGCCGAGTTCGGAACGGCGCGCGTCTGCGCGCGAAGAGGCTTCGCGGCGATGGGGCTCCCTCCCTTCGCCGTGGTGCCGGGCGGCGACGGCGCTCCGGTCTGGCCGCCCGGCGTCGTGGGGAGCATCTCGCACACGGCCGGCTACTGCGCGGTGGTCCTTGGCCGGGACTCGCTCGTACGCTCCGTGGGCCTCGACGTCGAGACCTTGCAGGAGCTCGAGCCGGGGCTCGCCGACGCCATCCTCACGCCGGCAGAGCGGGCCTGGGTCGGCGCGCAACCGCGGAGCCGCCAGGCGGACCTGTTGATCGCCTTCTTCAGCGCCAAAGAGGCGTATTACAAGTGCCAGTACCCGCTCACGAGGGCCTTCCTCGAGTTCGGCGACGTCGAGCTCGAGCTGCTCCCGGACCTCGGCCGATTCATCGCCACGGCTCGCGTGCCGGGCTTGCCGCGCGACGTCGCGCGCCTCGAGGGGACGTTCGCGTTCGAAGACGGCCGCGTCTTGTGCGGTGTCGAGCTCGCGTAGCGAGCGTCAGGACTCGATGGTCGGCAGGCGCGGATCCCGGTTCTGGAACTCGAGCATCCACCCTGGATACTCCGGCGGCAAGGCGCTGGCCTCGTCGAGGCCCTTCACGTGCTCGGGCGCGAGCTTGACCGACGACGCCGCGAGATTGTCCTCGAGCTGCGCCGGCGTCTTCGCGCCGATGATGACGCTCGTCATGAACGGACGCGTCAGGAGCCAGGCGAGCGCCACGCGAGCCACCGACAGGCCGGTGGCCTCCGATACGCCCTTGAGCGCGGCGAGCACCCGGGGGAGACGGCCGCGATCGACGGGCGGGAAGTCGAACGACGTTCGCCGCGCGCCTTCAGGGCCGGGCTTCGTCGGGTCGAATTTGCCCGAGAGGAGCCCGCCCTCCCTCGCTCAAGATTTCAGCTGCGCGAGAAGATCGGCCGTCGACACCGTGGCCATGGCGATGCGGCTGTCGGAGACCGCATACGGAATGAAGAGGGAATCCCCGTGGCGGAGCGCGCCGCACGAGTAGACGACGTTGGGCACGTACCCGTCGCGCTCGTCGGCGTTGGGCACGAGCATCGGCTCGCTCAGCTCGCCGATGACGCGCGACGGATCCTCCAGATCGAGCAGCAGCGCGCCGATCCAGTATTGCCGCATCGGGCCCACGCCGTGCGTGAGGAGGATCCACCCTTCCTCGGTCTCGATCGGAGAGCCGCAGTTGCCGACCTGCACGATCTCCCACGGGAACTTGGGCGCGTGAACGAGCGTCGACTCGTTCCAGAAGTGAATGTTGTCGGACTTCAAGAGATAGATGTTCTCGCCGTCGAGCCTCGACGCCATCACGAACTGGTCGCCGACCTTTCGCGGGAAGAGCGCCATGCCCTTGTTCTGGACGCACCGCCCATTCAGGGTGTTCATTTTGAAGTGGCGAAAGTCGGTCGTCTCGATGAGCTGCGGCAGCGCGCGGAAGCCGTTGTAGGCCGTGTACGTCGCGAAGTAGGCGACGCGCCCGTCGGGGTGCACGAAGCGGACGAATCGAGCGTCTTCGATCCCGCGGCTCTCGCTCTCGCTGACGGGAAAGATCACGCGCTCGGAGAGGGCGGCGTCGGGCGAGAACTCGAGCTCGTAGTTCGAGTGGGCGAGCCACAGCATGTTGTCGGCCAGCTCTTCGAAGTACGTGACGCTCCCCGACGTGCGGCACTTCTCGATGGCGTACCGCAGGTCGCTCATCGTGAAATAATTGTCGAGGAGGGCCAGGACGGGCTCGGCAAGGGCGCTGTGCGCCCGCATCTCGACGAGCTTTCGCAGGTAGCTCTCCTTGTCGTAGACGGCGTCGTCCACGGGGCGAGCAGTGAGAGCGAAGCGCGTCGGCGGCTCGATGGAGACGCTGTGCCCGGCGTCGACCGTCCCCGTGCGAAACTCGATCGACGAGATGTGGCCCTCGCCGCACGCCCGCAGGCTCATGATGAAGCGGACCGACCCCCTCGCGACGCCATTCTGGTCCGGGTGCGGGACCATCGACGGGTTGAAGAGCGCGACCGACTCCAGCGCATACTCACTGGTGAAATAGGCGCCGAGGAGCAGACGGCGCTCGTCGCTCGTCTCGAGGCTCTCGCGAGCCAGGCCGATGGCCGTTGCGTAGTTCTGCCTGAAGATTCCGCGGATGTCCTTGTGTCGCTGCCGGTAGTCGGTCACGAGCGAGGCCACCATCGACGAGACCTCGGCGTCGGGGAGCGCACGCACGCGGTCGATGACGGCGCGGATGCGCGGCAGCTCCCCGGGAACGAAGGAACGGGCGATGACCCGGCGGGCGTCGGCAGTGAGGCGCACCGGCAGGCGCGTGACGTTCATGGTCTCTTATAGTGCATCCGCAGCCCGCAAAGGCTCGAACCGCACGGTTCGAGAGAATCGCCCGCAATCGTCCACGCCGTCCCCAGGACGCGGACGGCTGCGCCGCCGTCCCCAGGACGCGGACGGCTGCGCCGCCGCTAGGCGAGCCCTTCCCTGGACCGCGCCGCGCAGTCGCGGTACCCGTAGCCCACCGATGTCGAAGGGCCACGCCTCGCAGACTCCGGTGATGCGCCAGTACCTGGCGGCGAAGGCGTCGTACCCGGACGCGCTCCTCCTCTTTCGCATGGGCGATTTCTACGAGCTCTTCTTCGAAGACGCGGTCACGGCGGCGCGCGCGCTCGATCTCACCCTGACGGCGCGGAACAAGGGCTCCGACGACGAGATCCCGATGGCGGGCGTGCCGCACCACGCGGCGAGCGGGTACGTGCAGAGGCTGCTCGAGCAGGGCTTCAAGGTCGCCATCTGCGAGCAAATGGCCGACCCGTCGAAGGTCAAGGGCCTCGTGCCGCGCGAGGTCGTGCGCGTGGTCACGCCGGGCATCGCGTACGATGACGCCGGGCTCGAGGCGCGCCAGAACCACTACCTCGTTGCCGTCGAGAAGAGCGGCGCGGGCGCGGGCGCGGGCGAGGGCGCGAGCCTCTTCGGGGTCGCGGCGCTCGATCTCTCGACCGGCGAGCTGGTCGCGTGCGAAGCGGCCGACGCGGCGACCGCGCTCTCGGAGGTCGTGCGCCTCGACCCGCGCGAGGTCCTCGTGGGACCCGAAGCGCGCGCGCTCGTTGCCGCGCTGGCCGAGTCGCGCGGCGCGCGCGTCGTCCGCGCGGTCGACGAGCCGATGACGGCGGCCGCGGCGAGCGCGACGCTCGCCGCGCAGCTCGGGGCCGGGGAGGCCGAGGCGTCGTGCACGTCGCCCACCGCGCGCCGGGCCGCAGCGCGGTGCCTCGCGACCGCCAAGGCCTGCGAAGCGGGGCGCCCGGTGCCCGTCGCGCGGCTCGTCTCTTACGCGCTCGGCGAGACGCTCGTGCTCGACGAAGCGACGCAGGGACACCTCGAGCTCGTGCGGTCCGTCGAAGGCGCGGAGCGGGGATCGCTGCTCGGGCAGATCGACGCCACCCGGACCGCGCCCGGCGCGCGCCTCCTGCGCCGTCGGCTGCTCGCTCCGCTGGTCAAGGTGGCCGACATTCGCCGCCGCCACGACGCCGTCGAGCTCTTCACGACCCACGCGGGCACCCGGCGCGAGGTGCGCGAGCTCCTCTCCGAGATCGGCGACGTCGAGCGCCTCGCCGTGAAGCTCGCGCTCGACCGGGCCGCCCCGCGGGACCTGGTCGCGCTGCGGCGCTCGCTCTCGGTCCTGCCGGCGCTCGCGGACGCGCTGGGTCGCTGCCCCGAGCCGGACGCGCGCGCGGCCCTCGGCGTACCCTCCGGCGAAGAGTGGCTCGACGCCTGCGTCGACCTGAACGAGCTGCTCGTCCGCGCCGTGGCCGACGACCCGCCTGCGCGCGCGAGCGACGGCGGCGTCGTGCGCGACGGGTTCGACCCCGCCCTCGACGAGTCGCGCGAGCTGATGCGCGGCGGGCAGCGCCTCATCGTGGAGCTCGAGGCGCGCCTGCGCGAGGTGGCGGGAATCGGCGGCCTCAAGCTCCGCTACACGCGCGTCTTCGGCTGGTACATCGAGGTCACGCGCGCGCACGTCGAGAAGGCCCCCGCGTCGTGGCGCCGCAAGCAGACCGTGGCGACCGGCGAGCGCTTCACGTGCGACGAGCTCGACACGCTCGCCGACAAGATGGCCCACGCCGAAGAGCGGGCGTCGGCGCGGGAGGCCGAGCTCTTCACGCGGCTCGTGCGCGACCTGGCGGCGGGGCAGGAGCGTCTGCGGGCGGTCGCGGCTCGCCTCGCGTCGTGGGACGTCGCGAGCGCGCTCGCCGAGGTCGCTCACCGCGACGACTGGGTCCGTCCGGAGGTCGACGACTCGCTCGAGCTCGTGCTCGAAGACGCGCGCCACCCCGTGGTCGAGAAGCTCGCCGCAGCGGGCCGTTACGTCCCGAACGACGTGTCGCTCGGCGCGGGCGACGGGCGGGCGCGCCTCTGGCTCGTGACGGGCCCGAACATGGCCGGCAAGTCGACCCTCATGCGGCAGACGGCGCTCTGCGTGATCCTCGCGCAGATGGGCGCGTTCGTGCCCGCCCGTCGGGCGATCATCGGCGTGGTCGATCGGGTGCTGACGCGCGTCGGGGCCAGCGACAACCTCTCGCGCGGCGAGAGCACGTTCATGGTCGAGATGAAGGAGACGGCGAACGTGCTCCGGTCGGCCACGAAGCGATCGCTCGTCGTGCTCGACGAGATCGGCCGCGGCACGAGCACCTACGACGGGCTTGCCATTGCTTGGGCGGTGGCCGAGCACCTGCACGACACGATCGCGTGCCGCGCGATGTTCGCGACCCATTACCACGAGCTCACCGACATCGCCGTCGCCCGCGCGGTCACGTGCGAGAACTGGAGCGTCAGCGCCCGCGAGCACGAGGGCGACGTCGTCTTCCTGCACAAGCTCCAGCGCGGGGCCGCGTCACGGAGCTACGGCGTGGCGTGCGCGCGCCTCGCGGGCCTGCCCGAGGTGGTGCTGGCGCGCGCCCGCGCCATGCTCGCGGAGCTCGAACGGGGCGAAGCGTTGCCGAGCGGGGCGCCCTCGTCTCTCCGCGCACGCACCAAGGCGGGGCGCGCGCAGCTCGATCTCTTCGCTGGCGGCGGAGCCCCGCCCGCGTCCCCGCCGCATCCGGCGCTCGAGACGCTGCGCGTCGTCGATGTCGATCGGCTCACGCCGCTCGAGGCCCTGCAGCTCGTCGCGAACCTGAAGAGGATGGCCAACGAGCCGTGAGTCGAGCGCTCCTGCGCGCGTTCCTGCTGCGACTTCTTCCCTATGCTGCCGTCGCGTTCGCCGCGTGCTCGTGGGGAACGTGGTCTCTCGCGCTCCGCCACGCGGAGGCCATGGGACCGATGCCGTCGGCGCTCGAGGCGACGATCGCGCTCGCGGTCACGACGGCGTTCGCCGGCCTGACCGCGGTGCGGGATCGGATCCCGGGGCGGGCGACGTGGCGCGGGCGCGGCTGGATCGCGTGGCTCGGGGTTGGCGACGGCCTCAACGTCTTGCTCTTCTTCGCGGCGTACAAGATCACGGTGGGCGTCGCGGTGCTCTCGCACTACCTCGCGCCGATCTTCGTCGCGGCGGCGTCGCCGGTCGTTCTGCGCGAGAGACTCACGCGCCGCACGCTCGCCGCGGTCTGCGTCTCGTTCGCGGGGCTCGCACTGATGCTAGGGCCGCTGGGACCGAGGCGCGGCGGCCCCGACGCCTCGGCCGTGTGGCTGAGCGCTGCGCTCGGCGCCGGCAGCGCGCTCTTCTACGCGTCGAACGTCGTCGCCAACAAGTTCGTGGCCGGCGAGTTCTCCACGAGCGAGACGATGTTCTGGCACGGAGTGGTCGCCACGCCGCTCCTCGCGGCGTTCGTCCCGCGCTCCGCGTGGGCGGCCGTCGACGTGCGCGCGGTCACGTTCCTGAGCGTCGCTTCTCTCGGCCCCGGCGCCCTCGCGGGCCTCGCGTTCGTCTGGGGCCTCCGCCGCATGCCCGCCGCCCACGCCTCCACGCTGACCCTTCTCGAACCCCTCGTCGCGGTCATCGTGGGCGCGCTCGTCTTCGACGAAGACCTCGGCCTACGAGCCGTCGCCGGCGGCGCGCTCATCCTCACCGGCGCCGTCACCATCATGACCAGCGCCCCGGCGAGAGGGAGACCAACCGCAGAGGCGCAGAGGCACAGAGGGAGGACGGCCGGAGACGGAGAAGGAGAGGGCACGTGACGCTCACAACGTCGTTCGTTACGCGCGGCCCCCGCTCAACTCTCGGCTTCGCGCCTTTGCGGTTTCTCAGCGAATTTGCTGAGCGACGGTGCGGAGCGATTGCTCGGTGACGAGCTTGGGGTCGAAGGTGACCCGCAGGGAGGCTGCTTCCTGGTCGACCTCAAGGACGCCGGCGACGGCCCGGAGCGCGGCGACGGCGCGCGGGCTGGCGGGGAATGTGGCGGTTTCGAGGGTGGCTTCGCAGCTCGCCTGTTCGCCCGGGGCCGGGCGTGCGCACGCGTTGTCGGTCGCGACGACGGTGGGCGGGGCCTTGCTGGCGGCGAAGGGACTGGCGTACGCGCCGTACCCTTCGACCTCGAGCAACTCGGCGGGGACGAAGCGAAGCGACGCCGAGTTGATGCAGTACCGGAGGCCGGTGGGAGCGGGCCCGTCGTCGAACAGATGGCCGAGGTGCGAGTCGCCGCTCTTGGAGCGGACCTCGGTGCGCCTCATGCCGTGGGTCGTGTCGGTCTTCGAGACGACGTGCGCGGCGTCGATGGACTTCCAGAAGCTCGGCCAGCCGGTGCCGGACTCGAACTTGTCGAGAGAGCTGAACAGCGGCTCACCCGTGGCGACGTCGACATAGATGCCCTGGGCATGGTTGTCCCAGAACTCGTTGCGGAAGGGGGGCTCGGTGGCGTCCCTCTGCGTGACTTCGTACTGGAGCGGCGTCAGCTTCTGCTTCAGCTCGGCCTGGGGCGGCTTCGGGTACGGGGGCGACGGCACTGGGGGGATTCTCCTTTGGGGCGCTCAAGGTGGTTCTCCAGCGCGCCGGGATCAAGGGGGGCCGGTCGAGATCGTCGGCGCGAAGCACGGCATCGTGAGCCGGGCGCGGACGGTCACGGACACGTAGACGCGCACGTACGCCGCGTGGGGATGGACGCCGGTGACCTCGATGGTGTCGACGTCGCCGCGAAAGCAGCCCCCGCCGCCTTCGAACGTGAGCCCGCTCCCGAGCTTGTCGCGCGCGTCGCGAAGCCGCTCGCCGATGTCGAG
>ODAK010000618.1_pt1 | contig 40796 bp, 38 predicted proteins | sample 1539591 | NCBI WGS metagenome assembly ODAK01 (sample SAMEA3539303, study PRJEB22396) | soil metagenome | biome: tundra; feature: field; material: soil | place: USA | collected 2010-05 | depth 0.15 m
AAACGACGGCGCCGGCACGCATCGCCACGGTTTCCGTCGGTTATGGTGACGGACTATCGCGCAGGCTTTTCGGAAATGGTGAAGTACTTCTGCGCGGACAACGCGCACCCATGCGCGGGCGCATTTCGATGGACCTGACCCTGGTGGATGTGACTCACATTGCGGGCGCCGCGATTGGCGACGAAGTGACACTCATCGGCCGCAGTGGCGCGCAACAGATCACGGCTCGCGACCTGGCGCGCTGGGAGGGCACCGTGGTCTACGAGACGCTGTGCAATCTCACCAAACGCGTGCCTCGACGGTACGTGGAGTAGCCTCTTAAGTTTCAGGACTCTCGTCCGTGATCGTCATCTCGTTTCGTGTGACTGAAGTCGATAAAATTGTTGGGTGGGAGCCCCCGCATTCATGCGGGGGGAGCAACGCTTCAGCGTTGCGAAAGAGCTGCGCTTGCATCAATTGGGCTTTAGCCCCGGGATTTGCATGGCGGTACCGCGAGACTCAATTGAAATTGAAGGGGCGCCGGGTCGACTTCCGCCTTCAATTGCGCCGAAGAGTACGGAAACTCCTCGAGTCGCTCCACCAAGCCTGCTTTCACCGGATTCATCCAGACATATTCAACATGTTGCGCAAACTTCTCTGCATTTCTGATCCTGTGCTCGTTGTAACCTTTTTGCCATATTTCAAAATTGAGACCCATCTCCTTCTTTGCCCGGTATGAGAATCCTCCCTTGATGAACTGCATTGCTTTCTCCAGCGTTACCAGTGGAGCTGGTGTGAGGATTAGATGAACGTGATCTGGCATGAATACGAACTCGTGTACTTGTAATCTCTGTTTGGCCCGATTCTCGCGAAGTACGTCCAGCAGCAGGTTGCAGAGAGGATTGGACTGCAGGATCAGTCTTCTCTCCCAAGTCGCAGACGAGGTGAAGAACGTACGAGTTTCTTGCGGTGCAAGCAACATATGTCGAGTTGATTATGCGCTGTAGCGCCAGTATCGCAAAATCCCGGGGCTAAAGTCCGATGGATGGAAGCACAGCTCTTTCGCAACGCTGAAGCGCTGCTTCCCCCGCATGAATGCGGGGGCTCCCACCGAAACAACCCTGCTAGTCTCAGCTACACAGGTTAGGTTAACTCTCAGGGCGTAAGCCCGCACACTCGCCCTTCAGCTCGCGGAAGATTTGCTTTCCCGGTTTTTTCAGCGTCCCCCTTACGCCAGCCTGTAGAAGCTCAGCGACGCATCTCCCTGGTCGAGTCGCCGATAACGTAGCAGCGCGCCGAAGCGTTCACCCGGGTCAAACTTCTTTTCGTGTTCAGCGATGACCACGCTCGCCGGCTGTAGCAACCGCGATTGCGACAGGTAGCCGAGCGTTCGCTCGTAGCTGCCGCGCATGCGGTAGGGCGGATCGAGAAAACAGTAGTCGCAAACTACGCCTGTGCTCTCCAACAGCAGCAGGGCTTGCGCGACCTCGCGCTCGTGTAATTCAAATGCATCGGGCACCGCAAGAGGTTCCAGGTTCGCGCGCAGCAGCCGTGCGTGCTTTTTCGCCGACTCCACGAAATACACCTGGCGGGCGCCGCGACTCAGTGCCTCGATACCCACCGCCCCCGTCCCGGCATACAGGTCGAGCCACACGCTGTCCTGCAAATTTCCGGCGGCGGCAAGCACATCGAACAGGGTCTCCCGCAGCCGATCGCTGGTGGGACGCAGATCGAGACCCGGAAGCGAACGCAGGGGACGGCTGCGGTAGAGGCCGGCAATGACACGCATCAACGGCCTCCCGGATTGGCTGCCGGGCCGTTCTGCCGGCCGGCCATGGATTTCGACAGCAACGGCAGCACCACCTTCTCCATGCGTTCGCCCACACCACTGCTGTGCGTGCCGTTGTATTCCGAATATTCGTGCAGCACGCCAAGTTGGGTCATCTGCCGGTCGAGTTTTCTGGCTCCAAGGAGGATGTCCCGGTCCTCGTCTTCCCGCCCGACATCGAGACCCAGCACATGCAGCCGCGGTCTTTCGGCGGCATAGCGGACCGCGATCTGGTCAAGCAGGTTGGCCTTCCACTTGGCGACGACCGCAGCTACCACCTGGCCTTTAGTATCGAAAGGCCAGTCCACTCCGAAGGGGGGATTGGCCAGATCAGGAGAGAATGCCGCCGCCAGCGCCAACTCAACCTGCGGGCCCATGCCCGCCGGGAAACCCTCCTGGAGAGTTTTGGCACGTTGGGCGCGTACGACGTCGGTCCGACCTGCCTGCTCGTTCCAATAGCTGCAGCAAGGGCTCAATCCATAGGCAACGCTGAACACCTCAGGATGGTCCATGCCCAGCCGAAGGGCGCCATATCCGCCCATGGAGTGCCCTGCGATGCCGCGACCTTCGGGGCTGACGATAGTGCGATAGTGCGCGTCAACATAGCTCACGAGATCGCGGACGATGAAGTCCTCCCAGTCGCCCGACAACACGGAATTGGTGTAGAAACTGCCGCCAAAGCGGTTAAAGCAGTTAGGCATGATCACGATCATCGGCTGCATGGCATGTTGCCGCAGCAGGCGATCCATCATCTCGGGCAAGCCGACGTAGCTCGGGTTCATCCAACCCCGCTCGGTGCCGGTGTAACCGTGCAACAGGTACAACACGGGATAACGGCGGGTCTCGGAGTCGTAGTCCGGAGGCAAGTAGATGGAAACGGCACGATCGGGCGAGTCCTTGACGCGATTGTGCTCCAAGGCCGCACTGTGAATCGTGATCTGGACGACCTGGCCACGCGGCTTGGGATCGTGAGGGAACGCGCCGACGGCCAGCGCGAGAACCAATAGCGGAACAGTCAAAACTCGCGGTTTCATGCTATCTCAGGAAGCGCGGCGCCCATCCGCGCGCGCATTCGCCCCCGCGCAGCCAACTCGCTCGACTGAATGCCGACTGCCGAATGCTGACCACTCCTCAAAGTGTATAGAATAAAGGCGGAGGCTGACGCGCAGCAATGAGGAGTTGGTCAATTCCTGCGGGACGATTGTTCGGAGTGGATATCCGCATCCACCTCACGTTTGTTTTTCTGCTGGCGTTTGTCTGGTTCACCCAATCGGTGACCATGGGCGCCGCGGGCGCAATGCGCGGTCTGGCTCTGGTTGGCATTGTTTTCGGCTGCGTCGTGCTGCATGAACTGGGACACGCGGTCGTGGCCCGGCGCAACGGCGTGGCCGTGCGCTCCATCATTCTGCTCCCCATCGGCGGCGTCACCCTGATGGAAGACGTGGGACAGCACAACGCCGATCCCGCGCGCGATATCCGCATTTCCGTCGCGGGCCCAGTGGTCAATCTGATTATCGCAGCCATCTCGGGCGCATTCATCCTGGCATTTCTGCCGCAAGTGAATCTGTGGGCACAGCCTTTCGTTCACGCCAACAACCTGCCGCGCAGTTTGTTCTGGGGAAATGTGTTTCTGGGCGGCTTCAATCTGCTGCCTGCCTATCCCATGGATGGCGGACGCATACTGCGCGCCCTTCTGGCCGAGCGCATGGACTATGTGCGCGCCACCCGCCGCGCCGTCGCCGTCGGGCAGGCGTTCGCCATGATTTTGATCTTCCTCGGAGTATGGAACACTTGGCTGATGCTGATTGGCTTCTTCCTCTTCGTCGGGGCGCAACTCGAAGACCGCTCGGTCGTCTTTCAGTCGGTGCTGGAGAGCGTGCGCATGGAAGATGTGATGCTGACCGGCTTCTCCATCCTTTCGCCCGCCGATACCCTGGAGGACGCGCTACAGAAAGCGGTGCATACCTTGCAAGATGACTTCCCGGTGGTGCGCGGCAGCGACATGATCGGGGTCATCAGCAAGCAGCGTATCGTGCAGGCGCTGCGCGCCAGCGGCAACGGATACGTGCAGTCGGCAATGGTGCGGGCCTTCGAAATCGCGCAGGCTGGTGACTCGCTGGCGTCGGCCTTCCGCAAACTCGGCGGCCGCGGTCTCAGCATGATTCCCGTGGTCGACCAGCAGCGGCTGATCGGCATCGTCACCATGCAAAACCTGATGCACAGCATGACCCTGCTGGCGGAGACGCGCCGGCTGCGGAAGCAGCAAGAGGCGGGGAACTAGGTGGCAGCCCTTCCTCGCTTTGTCTGTAATCCCTGTAACTGTGTCTGCCCCATCCTTTCGCCCCCTTTGCGAAAGGGTGGGAGTCATCAACGCTAAGCCCGAAGGGCGGCCACAATGGTAGCCCAGCACGTGAGTGCTGGGTAAGCGTTGTAAATGACCCGAGTCCCCTCAGGGACGACACCCCGGCTGAATACAATCCCGACGGCACGGAAGAACGTGAGGATAATTCCTGTGCCGTCCTGCCGGACTCGTCCGGCTGATAACGTCAACCCAGGACTTACGTCCTGGGCTACGACTCTGTCGCCCTCCGGGCTCCACGAGCGCGGAATCGTAGGCGGGGCGACCACGTTCTCTTTGCCTGCAAATCAAACCTGGGGGGCCGAGTCCTTTCAGGGGACGACACCTCTGTGAAGCATGCTGCCCACGTCGGAAATACCTCAAAGATGAAACTGCACTACCCCACGCGCCACGCTACCGTGGACGACGCGCCCGTATCCGCCGGATAAGAGTGCGCTTCGACAGAAAACTCAACTACCTTCGCCAACGGCGACGGTGTCAACACGAAAACCCCGTCCTGCACCTGCAACCGGATCGTCTTGCCGTTTGGCCCGATGCGCTGCGGAAATTCGACGCTCTCCTGCGAGCCGCAACACAGATACAGCGACAGCAGATCGCAAAATTGCAGAACGTCCGTCCAGTACTGCACTTCACTTTCGCCACGGTTTTGCTGGCGCAGCAAGCGGCACTGGCGCTGCTCTTCGGAGGCCAGGAATTCGCGCACGCTTCGCGCATCATCTTCCGGGTAGGCGGCCATACTGATCCCAAATTTGCCCAGCCGGGAGAAGTGCCCGCTGACGATGAGCGCGGCAATGAGCGCAACCGCTTCGGCGGAATCAATCGACCCTCGCCACGCGCGCAGGAAATCACCCGCCTTGATCTCCAGAAACGACAGCGGCCTGCCTTCTGCATTCAAGGCAACGTTTTTGTCGGAATACGTCGCGGGGGTCGCCTGAAGCCGCTCGCGACCTTCGTCGAAGGCGGCCCAGCCCTCATCGTGCAGGCTGATGCCGCGTACGATGTCGTCGTCCACCGGAGGCGCGCCTGCAATCGCAAAATGTCGAACGATCTTGCCAGAAACCCGCGCGTGATCGGGCTGGCGCACCAGATAATACTTTGCCGAGCTTGTGTTCTCGGCGCGGGCCACGGCCTCCCAGGCAGAGACAAACACATTATCGGTGTGGGCAGGTTTGGTTTCGGGCCGCAGGATCATGGAGGGCTATCTTCGTTGTGGCCGTGGCCGCGCGGCGCGCCCGCGCTTGCTTGCCGCGGCGCGGATGGGGCCGGTTCCGGTGGGCGGCTTGCGTTCGCCATCCAGCAGTTGCTTCAGCACGAGGGCGTTATTGCGCTCTTCGTTCCTGGAAGCGAACAACAACGTCAGGCGGCGGCGTTTCTTCTGCAATTCGTAAAGCTGCTGCAATGCTGTGTCCGCTGTCTCAGTCGTAAGCTCCTCGAGATATTTTTCGCGAAACTTGCTCCACTGCTGCGGGTGGGCGTGAAACCACTTGCGCAATTCATTCGAAGGAGCCAGGTCCTTCAGCCAGGCATCGAGTGCGGCGTCGGACTTGGTCAATCCGCGCGGCCACAGCCGGTCCACCAGCACGCGAGCGCCATCCTGCGGCGAGGGCGCGGCGTAAACCCGTTTGAGAGCAACTGCCATGCGAGGTGTATTCTAACTCTGTTGGAGCCGCAGTGACGGCCTCACCCGAAACTAGATTGCCCCGGACACCTGGAAGAATGCCGAGACCAAAGCGCGCGCCGTTTGCTTTTCTTACTGCAATTATTCTGATCGTGATCACGATCTTTCTGGCCTGCGATTCCGAGCCCCGCAAGACTGACGCCGAGCTGGGGCTGACTCCGCAGCAGGCACAGGGCCGACGGGTTTACGATGCCCGCTGCGCCGAATGTCATTACGCCTACAGTACTCATGACCTGCGCGCACCCAGCCTGAACGGGCTGTTCAAAAAGCCATTCATGAAAAATGGCATTCCCGCCAACGACGATAGGGTCACGGACATCATCATCATGGGTCGCGCCAAAATGCCAGCCTTCCAGCAGAAGCTGACGCAACAGCAACTGGACGACCTGATGGCGTATTTGCATACGTTGTGAAAAGCCGCTGTTCGCTGTTCGCTCTTCGCCATTCGCTACTCGCCTTCAGCTTTTAGCTCTAGCAGAGTGCAACTTCTGGCGATTCTTGACTGCTAAAGGCTAAGAGCTAACTGCTAACGGCTAACAGCGAAGAGCGAAGAGCGAAGAGCGAAGAGCGACTCCTCCACGCGCTACAATAGTTACGTCGCATGGCTACCGCCCCCGAACTGATCCAGATCGAGATTGGCCCGCGCCGTCCGGCGCCCAAGCCGGAGTGGCTGAAGGCGCGCGCGCCCGTGGGAGAGAATTACCACAACCTTAAGACCCTGGCGCGCAACCTGGAACTGCACACCGTCTGCGAGTCGGCGCATTGTCCCAACATCGGCGAGTGCTGGAACCATCGCACCGCGACCTTCATGCTGCTGGGCAATCTCTGCACCCGGCGCTGCGGCTTCTGCGCCGTGCCCAAAGGCCGCCCGCAGCCGATTGATTTCGAGGAGCCTCGCCGGGTCGCCGAAGCGGTTGAGAAGCTGGGACTGAAATTTGCCGTGGTCACCAGCGTCAATCGCGACGATGACAACGTCGGTGGGGCGCGCGTCTTCGCCGACACCATCACGGAAATCCGGCGGCGCGTCCCGGGATGCCGCGTGGAAGTGCTGATTCCCGACTTTCAGGGACTGGAAGAGCCGCTGCGCATCGTGATGGATGCCAAGCCCGACATCCTGAACCACAACACCGAGACCGTGCCGCGTCTGTATCGCGTCGCCCGCTCCGGTGCCCGTTATGAGCGCACGTTGCGGCTGCTGCAGCGCGCCAAGGAAATGAATCCGGCCATTCCGACCAAGAGCGGCGTCATGGTCGGTCTGGGCGAGAGCACCAGCGAACTGCTCGAAGTTTTCCGCGATCTCGCCGCCCATAACGTGGACATCCTTACCATCGGCCAGTACCTGCGGCCGTCGAAAGACCACCTCCCCGTGGCGCGGCTGTACACGCCCGACGAGTTCCGCTTCCTCAAAGACGAATCCTTGCAGATGGGTTTCCGCCACGTCGAGTCCGGCCCGCTGGTGCGCTCCAGTTATCACGCCGACGAGCAGGCCGACGCGGGTGTCCGGGTGGTATAGGCTCGCGGCAAACATTCGATCCGTTCACCCCACAACAAAACTCTTCATCCTTCGCAGCAGCGATTCCGGCGCTTGCACCTCGAGTTCAACGTTGCCGTCGCGATACTCACGCGCCAATATAACGGACTTGGCGTCGAGCGCAGCCAGCGCTTTGCCTTCCGACTGAGGCACGCTCAAATGCACCCGGCGCACCGGATCTTCGGCAATGAGTTCGTCGATACGCTCCAGTAATCTGTCGAGTCCAAGCCCCTTTGCAGCCGAGACGTGGACAACGCTTGCCGTATCGCGCAGGCTCTCACGTTTCTTCTCGGGCAGCAGGTCCACTTTGTTCATCACGTAGAGCCGCGGCTTGTCCTGCGATTCCAGTTCGCGCAACACTTCTTCCACCTGCGCCTGCTGCTCGGCCGCGGTTGGGCTGGTGACGTCGGACACATGCAATAGCAGCGAGGCCCGCTGCACCTCTTCCAGGGTGGCACGAAAAGCCGAAACCAGCGTGTGCGGCAGGTTTCGGATGAATCCCACAGTGTCAGACAACAGGACCTGCCGCCGCGAAGGCAGCACCACGCTACGCAGGGTGGGATCAAGCGTGGCGAACATGCGCTGGCTCTCCAGCACGCCGGCCTGGGTGAGCGCATTGAATAACGTTGATTTGCCCGCATTGGTGTAACCGACCAGCGCCACCGTCGCGATGGGGACCGACTCACGCCGCTGGCGCTGCTGTCCCCGAATGCGGCGAACGTTTTCCAGCTGCTCTTTCACATGGCGAATGTGCCGGTAGATCTTGCGGCGGTCGGTCTCCAGCTGGGTTTCACCGGGACCACGGGTTCCAATGCCGCCGCCGAGCTGCGACATCTGTACGCCGCGACCCGCCAGTCGCGGCAGCAGGTATTGCAGTTGCGCCAGTTCCACCTGGAGCTGCCCCTCACGGGTGCGGGCATGACGGGCAAAGATGTCGAGGATGAGCTGGGTGCGATCGATTACCCGCAGGTCGAGTTCGCGCTCCAGGTTGCGCTGCTGCGATGGCGTCAGCTCGTGATCGAAGATGACCAGATCGGGCGAACTCGATGCGACCGCGCCTTTCAGCTCCTCCACCTTCCCGCTGCCGATGAGCGTAGCGGCATCCGGTTTCTGGCGCCGCTGCAGGAATTCGCCGATGACGGCTGCTCCCGCGCTGGTGGCCAACTCGCGCAGTTCGGCCATCGACTCTTCGGCCGAGAATCCACGATGCTCCTGATCTTCCGCGTGCAGGTGAGAGGAGGCGGCGCTGCGCGCCACGCGAGCGATGGGTGGAACTTTTCCAGTAGATCGCCGCCCAGAAGCCAGCGGCGTGTCGCGGCCTCCTTGCCGCTCCTTCGCGGAAGCAGTTTGGGTATCGCGGCCCGCCGCTGACCGGGAGGAGAATTCCACTCCCACGAGGAAGGCTCGCTCTGGTTGGCTCCGGCCGGTTTGCCAGGAGCGTTCATTCGCTCTGGAGTTCATTCCACTCGCGCGAGAAATAGGTTAGCCCTCGGAGGTCGTGTTCGCGGTCTCGGTGTTCGCCGCAGCCACTGGTTCCGCCGGCGCGCGGTGTTCCAAGGGACGTTCGGAATGCGCGGAATGGGCGGAACGCGATATTGCCATACTGGAAATGGCGTGCTTAAAAATCAGTTGCTCCTGGTGGTTGGTGTCCAGGACGACGGCATACTTGTCGAAGGAACGAATTCTTCCGATCAGTTTTGCCCCGCTGATCAGGTAAATAGTAACTACGAACTTGTCTTTACGGGCAGTATTTAGAAATCCATCTTGTATGTTCTGTGCTGCCTTGTCTTCCATAGGTTCCCTCCCTGGCAACATGCAAAAAACAGCACAGCCCCAGATTCGCGGTCCCTTACGATTCCGGGCCTGTAGAAATCGTCCGCAGCCAAGTTGGCCAATCATGGCTGCAGAAGTTAATCATAAGGCATTTTACGATAAGGCGGCAGCAGCGCGATTTCAACCAAAACAAGCACAAGGCAGTGTGATGTAGAATTCCGGCACTACTCAGAATCCGGGGACGTGCGTAAAATGTCCGGTCGAACATAGGTGAGCAAAAGATGGCTTCTTTGCTAGTGGCGCTACCCTTCGCGCCCGGGATCCGATTCCCCGGGGGCGCAGCAACCACCCTGATGGCGCTTCGCTGGATCCACTTTGTTGCCGGCATCGCCTGGGTTGGGCTGTTGTACTTCTTCAACCTGGTGGGCGTGCCCTTCCTGCAGGAACTCGACGCAAAATCGCGAGGAATTGTCGTCCCCAAGCTGATGCGGCGGGCCTTATGGTGGTTTCGCTGGAGCGCGGTGGTGACCGTCCTGGCCGGACTTGCCTATTGGATGCACATCGTGGCCAGCGACGTTCGCAATGCGGTGGCCGCGGGCGAGCCGGCATCTGCTGGGATGATGTTCGGCACCTTCTTCGGACTCTGGACGATGGCGTTCGTCGTCGAAATGGGAGCGCTGATGTCCCCGGTCGAGGCGCTCAGGAAGGGGCCCGTGCTGGGCGTCATTGTCGGGCTCGCGGTGGTGGTTGCGGCGTACGATTTTCTGGGCTTGAATCAGCATGGCTGGGAGAGCAATCGCGCCTTGGCGATCGGCATTGGCGGCGGACTGGGCTGGTTCATGCTGCTGAACGTTTGGGGCGTGGTGTGGCGCATGCAGAAGAAGATGATCCGCTGGACCGAGGCCAATGCCAGCCAGGGAACGGCGATGCCGCCCGAGGCGCCCAAGGTGGCGAGAATCGCGCTGCTGTGTACCCGCCTGAATTTCTGGTTGTCGTTCCCCATGCTGTTCTTCATGGGCGCGGCCAGCCACTACATCCTGTTTGCGGGGAAGTAAGCAGCGCTTCCATCGTTTTGCGCCAAAATCGGTTGTGATAGCCCTGTTCTCATCAAGTGACATTCCAAGTCGATCGTAGGTTGGAGCGGACTCATTCATGCACACTGGCCGACTCATCATTACTCATCGGAAGAAAGGGATGCTTCGCGACTGGCCGCGCCTGTCCTAACGGCCGCCTCAACTCGCGGAGAGCCTATTCTCGTCAGGCGAAGCTCTGCTACAGCTTCTTCCACCATCCGGGGATCTATGTCCGGCCCGCTGAGTTTTTCGCAGGCGCAGGGCGAGGGACTTTCTAACGCGTTCGAACCGCCCAACCGAGCAGCAAGAGACCGCTGGCAGCGATCCAGCTTCCGGCGACGCGGACGGCAATTCGGGCCCAGTGCGCACGTAGCCCAACCACGAACGCCGCAGCGAGGGCGATCAAGACGAATACGGCGAACACCAGTCCGAGAAGCGCTACCGCGGCAGTGTCGAACTGACCCATGCCGGTTCCATTCAAGTATCCGTGATAGATACCCAGCAGCGCGGCAAGAGCGGTAGTCACGCGCAATGAAACTTTCGCGTCGGCGGCCAACAATCCTCCGAGCAAGAGAAACCAAGCCGCTGCGATAAATGGATGGGGTGTCGCGGTCATAGCGCTCAGTCCGGCGAGACCGCCGAGCAACCATGCAACGGGAAGTGTGAACAGTGCCCGCCTCCCGTAACCAGCACCGCGCAGTCCAGCCAGTAGCGCTAAGGCGAGCACCGGAACGATATCCTCGGGGCTCATAAGGAAGTGCATCAGTCCGTCGTAGAACGGCCCCATGCCAGTGGAGTTGAGGTGGGCCTCGGCGGGAAGCGTCCACATGACAAATGTGAAGACAACGAAGGCGTACAGGGGCAGACGAGACTGGGCCGCATCCTTCATGCGATCGCCTTCCACATAAAGAACGCACCACCCATAGCCACCAATCCTCCGGTAAAGCGCAGCAGCCTCTGTCCCCACGTCCATCGATGGATCGTACCGATACCGATCCCCAACGCATGCAAGCACCCTGTCGCAATGACGAAACCCATACTGTAAAGGAGCGCGCTTTGGCCGGGCGGCAGTTCAGTTCCGTGCGCATGCCCGTGGAATACAGCGAAGAAGCCAACCAGTGCCGCCGCAACCCCCAGCGGCGGACGAATTTCAAAAAGTACGGCAGCACCAAGAAGAATCGCTGAAAGAGCAATTCCATATTCGGTACCCGGCAGCGGCACCCCCATCAGTCCCAGCATTCCGCCGAAAGCCATCACCATCGGAAACGCGACCGGCAGAACCCAAATCGCCGGAGAACCGAGTTGCGCACCCCATAGACCGACCGCAACCATCGCCAGCACGTGATCGAGTCCCGAGATCGGGTGGCGAAAGCCTGTGAGGAATCCAACGGCTTCGCCTTTCTGCGGGTGGGCAAAGGCCGTCTGAGCACACAGGAACACAAGCACAGCCAGGACCATTGCTCGGACTAGAGGATTGTGTCGAGGCATGTTCATCGCACGCCTCCGAAGAGCAATGCCAGTCTTTGCACCGTCCAGAACGCACCAAGCGAACCGACGGTGTATCCGGGGAGAGCCTGCGCCCAGCGCGGCCAACGTACTTCGAGTACGCGGAATGAGCGCTCAAGAGCCAGGATCAACGCGATGAAGCCAAGCTGCCCAAGTTCTACACCGACGTTGAAACTCACCAACGCCAGTGGCAGCTCATGTCGCGGAAGTCCGGCGCTGGTCAGTGCGCTGGCGAAGCCGAAGCCGTGGAGTAGTCCAAAGGCAAAAGCAACCACCCAGGGATGACGAATCGTGAAGCTGGTTTGGCCACGCCATGAGCGAACGATTTCGGGCCCGAGAAACAGGATGCTTAACGCGATCGCGGCATTCAACGGAAGAATCGGAACCTCGGCATAGCCGAGAGTTGCAATCGCCAGCGTGATGCTGTGCGCAACGGTAAACGCAGTCACGGTCTTCAGCAGCATCCACCGGTCCTTTACGATCAGCAGCAGCCCAAGCACAAACAGCATGTGATCGGCACCGAAAAGAATATGCCGGATACCCTGCACGATGTAGGTGAAGGCTACTCCTGTCCACGTTTGCGAAGCAGCAACTTCCACCCAGGGTTGCGGCGGATGCACGATGGTCGTCAACTTTCTGCCGTCAAGCAACTCAACGCGCACGAGCACGTCGGTGATGGTGAATTGCAACCCAGGGAATTCGATGCGCTTGCCGGCGAGTCCATTGGGACCGGCATCAATCCACCGCCGCTCCACGAAGGAGTCCGCCAGTTCCTGTACGTTGGGCTCCCGCAAATTCTTCACATCGTCAGGAAGCTTGAGCACGACCGGAAGGCGCATTCCTGCGAGAACCGGCGTACGCCATAATACGGTGAACTGTCCGGGCGCGGTCTCTTTGATCTCAAGGTAGGCAGGACGAGCCTCGTGCGCCGAGGCGATAGTGCTTGCGAGCAGCAAACAGGCGACAGCCCAAGCAAAGCGGGAATACCTGCAACTCACAGCGGCCCCTCGCCCGACGGTGCCGGAACCTGTTTTTTCGGAGTGGGAATCGGGACCTGAGCAGCGTCTTTGTCCGATGGAGCGGGCACAAGCACGATGTACTTGGCCCGCATTTCCGCGTAGGCCTTCTGCCACGCTGTCGCCTTTTGCTCGCCCAACCACGCGGTCTTCACGTCGGGCTCGATTTCCTCGAAAGTTGGAATGCGCCCGGGAATGACGGTGTCGACATATACCAGGTGCCAGCCATAGCCTGATTCGATCGGCCCCTGCCACGAGCCGGGCTTGAGCTTCTCGAGGGCCACCACGAATTGCGGACCGAACTCCTTGGCCAACGCCTCTGGAGCGCGGTCGCCATAATAGTCTTGGAACATAAAGCGGTCGGAGAGCGAAACGGCGAGCTTGGAGTCCTCAGGTTGGCCGGCGATTTTGGTCAATGTCTTGGCGGCCTCTTCCTGGGCGTTCTTGCCACGCTTGTCAGGAGAAAAGTAGAGATGGCGAAAGCTGTAGCGGCTGGGCAGGGCGAACTTGTTGCTGTTCTTCTCGAACCAAGCCTTGAGCTCCGCGGTGGAAGGCTCGTGAGCGGCGGCCACATCTTCGGCGAGGAACTGCATTTTCTGCGCCATGCGGCGCTTCACGATGGTGTCGTCTTTATCGAGGCCCATGGCCAGCGCCTCGCGGTAGAGGACCTCTTCGCGGACCTTGTCTTCTACCATAGCTTGAAACTCAGCAGGAGTTGGCTGGCGATGCCACTGCGACTCGAAGTACATGTCCATCTGCCCGAGTTCATCGAGACTCAGTGTGATCTGCCGCGACGATTCGACTCCACCACGACCACGGTGTGTGTAGGCGTACACGGCAAACACCGTGATTCCGATTAATAGGAAGTGCAGCAGCGGCTCGCGAAGCCAGCGCTTGATTGCAGGAGGGACCCATTGACGCGACGCGGACTTTTTTGTCGCGGGATGCGCCTCAACAACTACAGAAACTTCATTCACCAACGGTCTCCAACTAAGGAACAGTAATTTATCAGTTCAGCTATTTATGCTGAGGCGTCTTTTCTTCTTTGAATCGCACGGCGACGAGAAGAACGACGATGATTGCGTGAACGACAACCGCTGGCCACAAGAGCAACCCAACCGCCTCTCCGCGGACTCCGATGTACATAAGGTACAGCATAGCCAGCGTACTGTACGTCAACATCCCATAGAGCTGTTGAACGGCGGAGTTACCCGGCCAGCAGGCGACGCCCAATCCGATCAGGGCAATGCCGGCGAGGCGGCTCATGGTAACGCCGGCGCCACTGATCTCTGCGGCAAACAGCAGACGAACCACGACCGCCGGCCACGCAAGCAGAAGCACTCCTGTACCTGCCTCTGCGGCTGCCGCCAATGCAAGGACTTTGTTCTTCATCGCACTTTCCCGATCGGCGGACTCTGATTTGGCTCTACATCTCCTGCTTTACCTTGGCTTCCGCCTTCTGAATCGCCTGGCTGCCCATCTTCTCGATCATGTCGCGACGCATCTGCTCGCGCATGGCTTTGAACTTCTGCTGTTGTTGCGGGTCGAGGAGAGGCGTGATCTTGGCATCGATAGCGACGCTGATTTGCTTCAGCTGCTCGATCTTCTCCAATGGTTTGAGCGAGGTGTTCTTCTTAAGCGCTCCGAGCTGCTTTAACTCGTCTTGCAGGAAGGGCAGAATCTGCTGCTTCTGCTGTTCGTTCAGGCCGAGTTCGACAGAAAACGTGTTGAGCGTTGCGGTCAGCGGATTGATCACGAACTGCGGACTCGGAATCATCTCGTAGTTGGCGTAGCCGAATTCGTTGCTGCGCGCACCGTAGTAGGTGTCCCCCAGCTTGTAGACCGTGACCGCAAAGGGGTCCTGGGAAATGGTTGTCACCACCTTGCCGTTCTCAATCTTGTAGGGCGTGGTGGTTCCCTGGTAACCGTCGCGCACCGGGTTGCCGTAGCTGCTCGGGGTTGTGGCGTTCTTGCCAATGTGCCAGACATTGCTCTGGCCCTCAGCAGTGTAGCTGACGCTGAATTGCTCACCAGTCGCGTTGTTACGCACCCAGAAGGCCTTGCCCACGACAAGCGCCTTCAGTTGCGCATCACCTAACTGGGTTGCACCCTTTGCCTTGAGGTCAGTCACCGTCATGCCCACGGGCGCATTCTTGCGCGCATCTGCGGTAGGCGTGTACCAGATAGGCGAAGACCAGGCGCGTTCCTGTCCGGTGAGCGGCACTACGTCCGGCGGGGTCAGGCCGGCCTTGACTGCCTGGATGAGCGTCCAGCGCGGCGTGGGGATTTCGAGCACGCGGGCGTAGTAGAACGCATGCAGGCTGGCGTCGAACTCGGGATCGGTCCAGACGGTCTTTAGTTCGGTCGAACCGACGGTGTTGGTGTAGGTGGCCTTCTCCAAGTCCACAGTGCTCTGGATCGCCGGAACCCTGCCCGACCACTTGTCAGGCTTGCGGTCGCCGGACCAGGCGACGTCGAAAATCTTCTCGAAGCTCTGGCCGTTCTTGGTCCAGCCCTTGATGATCTGGATGCGATCAAGATTGCCGGACGTCGGATCTTTCACCGCCCAGACCACGAACGTCGGGGCCGTGCCCTTCAAGGGAGGCAGGTCGGCGCCCATAGGGACGCCGTTCGCATAGGACTGATGCACCCAGTCACTGGCGTTCAGCGTGTCCTTGTTGTAGCCCCAGCCGCCGAAGAAGCGGACTTTGATGTGCGGGCCGCTGACGCCGAAGGTTTCCTTGCGATACATGGCGTCCCAGATGGAGGCGCGGGTGTTTTCCTCGGCCCAGACTCCGGTCAGTCCGGCCGGATTCTCCAAGCGAACGTCAATCGTGCCAAACGCCATAACGCCGGCCATGCGCCGGTCAACGGTTCCGTCGATCTGAGCGTGACCGCCGTAGAAATTGTCCTGGCGGTACAGGCTGCCGGTGTTGTGCGAATCGGAGCCGGCAGCCATGCCCAATTTGTAAGGGTTGTAGCCGCGCACGTCCTGCATGGTGATGCCGTCTTTCAGTGCCTGGCGGGCAAAGCTTCCTTGAATGTGATCGACCCGGCCAACGGTCGGTGGCGCACCGAGCAGGCCGGTGAAGAGTTGGTAGCTGGCGAACTCGTCATTGGGCGAGAGCAAGGGATGGGTCTCCGACTGTCCTTTGATCTGCTTGATTTCGACCAGGCGTTCGTTGCGGTCGCGCGAGGCAGCCCAGGCTGCGTCGATCGGCCTGCCAAAGCTGTCGACGTCGGTGGGATACATCCAGCCGTCGCTCAAGTTGGCGTTATGCGAAATGGCCAGCAACTCGTTACCCGCCTTGCGCTGGGAGTCCATCCACTTCCACAAGTCCTCGGGGTGCCAGGAGTCCAGAGCGCTGTAGGGCATCACCGGCACCTTGTCACAATCGCGGAAGAAGATATTGCGGTGCAGGTTCCGGTTGTCAGGGGCGGAGGTGTACTCGTACGAGCAGAACGCCGTGAACTTGCCCGGATGATTGTTCTCGTCGGCGATCTTGACGTTGTCCTTCCAGATCGAGCCGGCCACCTCGGGGCTCATCAGAGCTTTCACCGGAGGTCCGGCGAGCATATTCACGAGGTACGTGAAGACCTTCTGAATATCCGCCTGGTTATTGGGATCCGTGAGAATAAGAGGCTGAGCTGCGGGCAGCTTACTGAGCGCCGAACCCGGCGTGTTGGCTTCCTTGGTAACGCCGACGTACTCGGAGTGGTCGGTCACACCCATGAAGTCCATTGGCGTGTCGATCTTGATGTCGTAACCCAGGGGATGCTTGATGGTCTGGCCCTGAGCATACTTGAGGGCGTCATCAGGTCCGGTGAGGCGGTTGCCCATGAGCCACGCATCTACGGACCAACTGGTGTGGATGTGCTCCTCACCGAAGTAGGCGTTGCGATCAGGGTTGGGCTTCGGCGATTGCTCAGCATTCGACGTCTGGGCAGTCTGGCCGGTTGTTTGTGCCGATTGTTGATTTGTGGATTTGTTGCAAGAAATTAGTATGCCGATGCTGAGAAGGACCAACGCCAAAGCCGCGGTTACCGCAACTCTCGTCTTCATAAACGCCTCCGTCTTGCTGAATGGCACAACCAGGGCCCGCGCAGTTGAAGCGCGCGCGGGCGTTGTACCCTATGAAATTTGGAACAAGAAATTCTAGTCGGGCGGGGAGGCTGGTGCAACTGGCTAAAGTGACAGGTGGAGATCACTAAATTCTTAGCGCCCTGGCCGTTCACCTTCCTTTTTAACATGCAGATATTGGGATTGATGCTCTTATCCGTCATTGGTCAATCAGAAGCCATCAGTTGATAGGTCCTGGTAAACGCGCTTGTGTCTGGGGCTGGGTATGGAGCTCCGAAAAGTGTAATGTGTGGAAGGCAGGTTACTACGCTTCGCCGCCACGGTCCGGGATAAGAGCCGTATGCGCTAGTGAGCGCCCGTACGGATCTGCGCGGGGGGCGACCAGCGACGGTCGTCCCTACCGCGCGACCAAGCGATCCCCGTCGTGATCCCCGTTTTGGGAGTGCTTGTGAACTGGGCTGCTGGCCACAGTTATGGGTTGATTAGCTAAATCTCATCTACTTTGTCCAAATCCTTATTCTCGAGTTGTCCAGCTGTGTGACGGCCCCAAAGCAGCCCGCGACATCAGCAACCCAAAGAAAGGAACATTGTGCAGTAGCGAGTTGTTCGTTTATATTTACGAAAGCGTCAGGACGAGGTGGCGCGCCGGTGCCTTGAGCGCGCCATTCAGGCCACCCTGATTCGTATCTGCCTTGCAAGCTGGAAAGGAGGTTTTGTGCGCAAAACCTTGATGCTAACTCTGGTGGTAGTCAGTTTTGCGGTTTGTTCGTTCGCGCAAGACGCGGGCAAAACAACCGGTATGACAACGATCCAAGGATGCCTGCAACACACGAAGCACCATTATGTGCTCACGGATAGCAGCGGTGAAGAACATCAACTCTCGGGTTATGCCAACAAACTCAAGGCCCATATCGGCCACGAGGTCGAGGTTACCGGAAAGGAGGGGACGCGCAGTGTAAGCACTACCGTGCAGGGCGCTGCCTCTTCCACACACGAGGTGCCGGTTTTTGTGGTATCGAGCTTGAAGCATGTAGCGGACACGTGTAAGGCGGGTGGGAAGTGAATATCTGTTCGGCGATGCCTTGGCATCGCCGACTTTGCTTTCGCGACAGCGCGGTGAGCTGGGCAACCGAATGGACGCCGCCCGCGATCAGCCTGAGCAAACTAATCTTGTGGTCACCGCATCCCGTCAAGCTGGTATCCGGTTACAACTTTCAGACTGCCTGGCTTCACCAGCCCAGCGCGTTTTTCTCCTCAAGTAAGTTTTGTACTCATCGGTGTTAGTCGGACAGCGCTTTCTTCAGAGCGGCCTCTTTGCGGGCCTTTTCCGCCTCGTTCGCAGCAGATGGTGTCATCTCTTTCAGTTCGATCGTCACGCTGTTGATCTTGCCGGTAAACTTGAACGGCACCTGATAGGCCTCGGTAACCGGCGTGCCCTCATCCGCGCCCACGTCGGCGCCTTCGTCCGCCGAGAAGGTGCAGCATTGGGTTTGGTCGATGCGCCCGGTAGCGACGTTCTTTCCGTTGACGTAGAGGGTGCCTGTACCGCCCTTGCCGACGCCGCCACCGTCATAGGCGAACTCGAAGCGGATGCCATGTTTGCGGCGCTCGACGGGGCCTACGAGCAGCGCGATGTGTTCCTTGTGTATGTTCAAAGCCTGCCGTCCTTCGATCCCTACCGCGCCGATCCGCGCTTTCAGGCCTGGCTCAAGCGAATGAACTTGGTATGGAGCGAGGCACGCCATAGCGTCCAGTTGGTCGCCGATCCGGAAGTTGGCCGCGTCGCCAAGTTCAATTGTTGGAAAATCACCATCCTGCAAGCCATCCCCGCCGGGATTCCCGTTTTGTAGGGCTGGTGAAATGACCTGTTTGCGACAGTTATGGCTCGAACCGACCCAATGAGCCTTGACACCCCTCATCTCACAGCCTTATGATTAGCCCTCCACCATCACACCCCAAGTTTAAAAAATGATAGGCAAGACCATTTCCCATTACCGTGTCTCGGACAAGCTTGGCGAGGGCGGCATGGGCGTTGTGTATCGCGCCGCCGACGACCGGCTGGGTCGCACCGTTGCTTTGAAGTTCCTGGCGGACAGCTATGCTCTAGACGTCCAGGCGGTTGAGCGTTTTAAGCGCGAGGCGCGCTCTGCCTCGGCGCTCAACCATCCCAATATCTGCACCATCTACGACATTGACGAGTTTGAAGGCCAACCTTTCATGGTCATGGAGCTTCTGGAAGGCGAGACGGTGAAGCACCGCCTGGCACTGGGGCCGTTTCCGACCGAGGAGTTGATCGAGCTGGCGATTCAACTCGCAGATGCGCTCGAGGTCGCCCATAAACGCGGCATTGTTCATCGCGACATCAAGCCCGCAAACATCTTCGTTACAACTCGCGGCCAGGCAAAGATTCTGGATTTCGGCTTGGCAAAGCTGATGGAGCGGACCGGGCGCGGGGCCCTCGCGGCAGGCGCTGCCGCCTGGGGGAATACTGCTGTATTTGCCGAGAATCTCACCACTCCGGGTACCGCTCTGGGCACCGTCGCCTACATGTCTCCCGAGCAGGCACGCGGCGAGGAAGTGGATAGTCGAACCGACATTTTCTCCCTGGGCGTGGTGCTGTACGAAATGGCAACGGGTAAGGAAGCCTTCGCTGGCAATACCTCGGCCGTGGTCTTCGATGCCATCTTGAACCGCACGCCTTCCGATCCGGCCCGTCTGAACCCGAATTTACCGCCCGGCTTGGACGTCATTCTCAACAAGATGCTGGAGAAGAGTCCGCAATCTCGTTATGAGAGTGCTTCGCGGCTTAAGGCGGAGTTGCAACGGCTGAAGAAAGACAGTGATTCGGGCCGCACCGCGGCTGCTGACGTGCAGGCGGAGCGTTCCGTCGCGGTGCTGTATTTCGAGAATCTCAGTGGCGCCAAGGAAGACGAGTATTTCCGCGATGGAATGACGGAAGACGTCATTACTGAGTTGTCCCACATCAAGACCTTGAAAGTCTTTCCGCGTGCCGCGGTGCTTGCGTTCCGCGACCAGCCGGTCACGGGGCCGCAAGTCGGACAGCAACTCCACGCCACCTACGTGCTCACCGGCAGCTTACGCCGGGCGGGCAACCGGCTGCGCATCACCGGCCAACTGGTGGAGACGCGTACCGGCCACGCGCTGTGGGTAGAACGTTTCGACCGCGAGTTGAAGGACGTCTTCGACGTGCAGGACGAGATTGCCCGCAGCATCACCCAGGCGCTGCGCATTACCCTGTCGCCCCAGGAAGAAACCGCCATCGCCAGCAAGCCGACGGAGAACCTGCAGGCCTATGACTTTTACCTGCGTGGCCGCAGCCTGGCGCGGCGCGTCACCCGCTCTGACCTGGAATTTGCGATGCAGATGTTCGAGCGGGCCATCGAGCTGGATTCCCGGTTCGCCTTGGCGCACGCCGGTGTGGCAAACGCTTGTGGCGAGTATTACGAGTGGCATGAACACAGCGATCGCTGGCTCGAAAAAGGCACTACGGCAGCAGAAAATGCTTTGTTGCTGGAGCCCAAGCTGGCCGAGGCGCTGCTTGCGCAAGGGCGCATAGCATACGCGGCGAAACGCTTTGAAGAAGGCATTCGCTTCGCACAGCAAGCCATCAAGCGTAAATCAGATTGCGACGGGGCCTACTTCGTGCTGGCGCGGGCCTATGTCGCCTCAGGACATCCTGAGAAGGTTGTCGCCATCGTCGACGCTGCCTTGGCGGCCAACGGCGATGATTACAACGTGTATATTCCGTTGATGGTCGCGACCGAGCGCAATGGGGATATGGAGGCCGCGCGCCGTCTGCGTCTACGTTGCCTGGAAGCGCTCGAACAGCAGCTCTCGTTGGTTCCGGAGGACGTTCGCGCCCGAATTCTACTGGCCAGCAACCTGGCGTGGCTGGGAAAGACCGAAGAGGCAACGCAGGCGTTGCAGATCGCGATCGCATTGCGTCCGAACGACGCGAACATCCTCTATAACGCCGCCTGTACTTACGCCATCCTGCGAAACAAACAGGAGGCGTTAACGCTCCTGAAGAAGCTGGACGAAATGGGCCATTTAAACAAGGGCTATGCGCGCGAGGATTCCGACTTCGAATGTCTGCACGGAGACGCGGAGTTCGAAGCGCTACTGGCCTGAGGAATGGTCATCGAAGCTTCGCTGGGTTGAATGCAATGGTCTCGGCATCCGGCCCCCTCTTCCAACCGAAGCTACTTCCCATTGATGGTGATGGTCCGCAGAATTTCGGCGCCCACCCGCGGCTCTTGCGAGCGCGGTGGCAGGCTGCTGTTCAAGGTGGCCAGCAGCAAGGTGTCTCCGTTGGTGAGGACCTCGATCTGCCAGTGATCGCCTTCCGGATCGCGAAAGCGCGATTGCGCGCGCGCGGGACCGCTCTTGCCGGCATCAGCCCGCCCTTTCATGGACGCGCTCTGCAGGAAGTGCTCCAGGTATTGGCGCGCATCCAGTTTCGCGCCGCCATTCTCCCGCTGAAATGCGGTCACGATCACCGAGGTCTTGCGCGACGGACTTTCCACTTCCAGATCATCGTTGGTCTGGCGCAGCGTCCAGAAGGCGGGGATTCCGATAGACACGTTGCCTTTCGGGGTGACGTAGCTGCCGCCGTGAAAGCCGCTGGGTTTCTTTCGGCTGCTGGTTTTCGGGGAAGGTGATTTCTTCTTCGGCGTCTTGCCGGAACTCTTTTTGGCAGCACTGTGAGCGGTTAAGGCGTTGCGCAATTTCTTAACGGCGCTAATGGTTTTGGCAGATGTCTTGTTTTTCAGTTTGCGAGGCAAGATGGTTGTCCTGAGCTTTGCATGATGTGTAGATACCAATGGATATTTGCGGGCGACATCGCTAAAGGTCCTTACTACCCAGCCAAACTTTCCCGCAGCATCGCCGCCAATTCCTCCGCGCTGTCCACCGGCGGGCGGCAGGTGAAATTTGTGCACACAATCGCCAGCGACTGTTTTGCCTTCAACGCGGGAAGATTGGGGATGGTTTCCGCCAACACCGGCGGCAAATTCTGGGCAACGGCTTCGCTGTCGGTCAGGTGGACCACCGACTTGTTGACCGCGAACGGCGCGGCTGCGGCCTTCAGAAGCTCTGCCGCTTTCTGGTCTTCGCCAACGATGACTGCCTGGGTGTGCGGCCGCGACATCCAGGTGGCCGCAATTCCATAGGTCCCGGCGTAAATGCCGAACTGCTCCGCCATTGCGGAAAAGACCTGAAGCGTGTCTTCCGCTTTGTCGCGATACTTGGGATCGTTGGTGTATGCGTGCAAACGCAACAACGCAATCGCCGCGCTGGGATTGCCGGCGGGAGTGGGCGCATCCTGAAAGGGCTTGCGCCGTGCCGACAATGCACCCAGCTTCAGCGTGTCTTCCAGCGTGGCTTCGGTGTCGAAGAAACCGCCCGAGGTGGCATCGCCGAAACGGCGGACCATCTCATCGGCAATCTGCTGCGCGAATTTGAAATAGCTCATGGCGCCGGTGACTTCATACGCGTCGAGGCAGGCCAAGGCCGTGAAGGCATAATCGTCGAGCAAGCCGCGCACCAGGAGCGGTGTAGTCTTGACGCCGGAGTAGGCGATGACGTGCGCCAGGCCACGTTGCGCGTCCCAGGCTTCCGCCAAAATGCGGTCGAGCGAACGCAGCGCAAACTTGCGGGCGTCATCGAGACCGAGGACCTGGGCGGCCTGCAAATAGGCCGAAACGCACATTGCGTTCCAGCTGACATACACGGTCTTGTCCACGAACGGCGTCGGCCGCTCCAGGCGCGCCGCATACAGCTTGGTCTTGGCCGAAGCGAGCAGGTCGAGCGCCTTAGTGATGTCGATGTCCATACGCGTGGAGACTTCCTCCGGCAGCGCGCGTACCCACAATACGTTCTTCGCCGGGTTGTGATGCATCTCGCCAGTTTCCTCGATGTCGAAATGCAGCGCGACTGCCTGGAACTCCTCGTCGCTCAGGACCGCTTTGGCTTCTTCCAAGGTCCAGGTGAAGTAGTCGCCATCGTCATCCAGATTAATGTCGGCGTCCTGCGAGGCGTAGAAGCCGCCGTGTTCGCGATCGCTCAGCCACTCATCCATCCAGCGGACAATGTCGCGCGCCACATGCGCGTAGAACTCATAGCCGAATACCTGGTAAGCGTGAACGTAGTTCTTCAGCAGCTCGGAATTGTCGTACGACATTTTCTCGAAATGCGGAACGATCCAGCGCTCGTCTACCGAGTAGCGATGGAATCCTCCCGCGAGCTGGTCGTAAACTCCGCCTTGCGCCATCTTGGTAAGCGTGGTGGTGACGACGGTGGCGACGCGTTCTTCGCGAGTGCGCACGTACCAATCCATCAGCAGATCGAGCGAGGCGGGATGGGGAAATTTCGGTGCGCTGCCAAAGCCGCCGTTCTTCTCGTCGAAGATGGGCAGCGCCGATTGCACCATGATGCCGACCAGTCGTGGCGAAAGCTCGGTCTGCCGCCCGGCATAGCCTTCGGCGGAGGCCAGCATGCTCATGGTTTCGCCGGCCGACTTCAGCACCTCGTCGCGGCGCTCGCGGTAGGCGTCGGAAATCGCCAGCAGGATCTTCTTGAAACTGGGACGGCCCCAGCGGTCGTCGGGTGGAAAGTAGGTGCCCCCATAAAAGGGATGGCCGTCGGGGGTGAGAAAAACGGTGAGAGGCCAGCCGCCGGTGCCGGAGATGGCCGACACCGCGAGCTGATAGCGGCTGTCCACATCGGGCCGCTCGTCGCGATCGACCTTGACCGCTACGAATTGCTGGTTGATGATCTCGGCGGTGTCGGCGCTCTCGTAGGATTCGCGGTCCATGACGTGACACCAGTGACACCAGACGGCGCCAATGTCGAGCAGGATGGGCTTGTTCTCGCGCCGCGCTGTGGCAAAGGCCTCTTCGCCCCACTCGTGCCATTGGATGGGCTGATGCATGGCCGAGCGCAAGTACGCGGAAGAGGCTTGCGACAGTGAGTTGGTCGCCTCAGGCATGAATCTTGAGTCTAGCAGGGATAAAGGAAGCGCGGGGTTGAGGGAAGTTTGGTGGAGGCAGCCATGAAAAGTCAGGAAGCCCTGGCAAGAATCGTAGAGGGAGTAAAGAAGTTTCAGGCCGAGGTTTATCCCGCTCAACGCGTGATGTTTGAGAAACTGAAGGGCCGGCAGCAGCCCATGGCGATGTTCATCACCTGCGCAGATTCCCGGGTGGTGCCCAACCTGTTTACCCAGACTGGCCCGGGCGATTTTTTCGTCGAGCGAAACCCCGGCAATCTGGTGCCTCCTTATAGCGATTTTGTCGGTGGCGTTTCGAGTGGCGTCGAATATGGCATGCTCGTGCTGAAGGTGCCGCTAGTCATCATCTGCGGACACACCGACTGCGGGGTGATGAAAGGCCTGCTGCACTCCGACCAAGTGAGTGGCCTGCCGGCGATGCAGGAATGGATGGGGCATGCATCCGATGTCCGGCACCGCATCATGCGCGATCATAGCGACGCTACCGGCGAAGAGAAGATGCGCCTGATCACGGAGTACAACGTGCTGGCACAAATCGAGAACTTGAAGAGCCATCCCAGCGTCTCTTCGCGCCTCACCAGCGGAGAGGTGGAGATTCGCGGCTGGGTTTATGACATTGGCGATGGCTCGATCTGGGCGGCCGATCCGGAGAGCGGGAGGTTCGCGAGAATCGGGGACACAAAACCAGAATAGGTGGCAGCGCCGAACGCCAGGCTTCGTCAGAATCGCTCGGTGGGAGCCTCCGCATAAATGCGGGGGCTCCCACCGACCAATTCCCACCGACTAACTCCTGATCAGCCCTTGCTTGACCACGGCTCCAACGGCGAACCTCTAGTCAACCTTCACTTCGCCACGAAGATCGCGACGCTGCGCGCCTGCACCTTATAGCTTTCCTGCGACAAGAGCGGAAACTCCAAGTGCTCTTCCGCGATGTCCTGCGGCGAGGGCAGCGCCGTATCAACCAGCCGGAACCATTCATGCTCGCCGATCTGCGGCAGTTCGAACTGGAAGTCGCCGGAGTAGGCATTAGCGATGAAATGCAAATCGTCGCGCGAACCATCGCTGCGCAACTGTGTCAATTGCATCGCGACCGTACGCGATTCGTGGCCCCAGTCGGGTTGCGCACGTTTCACCCCATGCCAGCTGACGTGAAAGCCGCCTTCACCGTGAAGCTGAAAGCTCTCGCGCCGCAGTAACGGAGAGCGCTTGCGGAAGGCAATCATTAGTTGGAAGAAGCGCAGCAGATCAGCATGGCTCTCGGTCATGCGCCAGTCCAGCCAGCTCACTTCGTTGTCCTGACAGTAGGCGTTGTTGTTGCCCTGCTGGGTGCGTGCAACCTCGTCGCCGGCGAGAAGCATGGGAACGCCGTGCGAGAACAGCAGAATGGCGGCAAGGTTTTTACGCTGACGCGCGCGCAGTTCATTGATGGCGGGGTCATCGGTTGGGCCTTCAACACCGCAATTCCAACTGTAGTTGGCGTCGGTGCCGTCGGTGTTGTTGTCGCCGTTAGCGAGATTGAGCTTCTCGTTGTAGGAAACCAAATCATTTAACGTGAAGCCATCGTGGCAGGTCACGAAGTTGATGCTGTGGTAAGGTTCGCGGGCGCTGGTCTCGTAGAGGTCGGGACTTCCTAGCAAACGGGTGGCCAGTGCCGAGGTCATACCGGCATCGCCCTTCACGAACTTGCGGACATCGTCGCGATAGATGCCATTCCACTCCGCCCATCGTCCCCAGGAAGGAAGCGTGCCGACCTGGTAGAGCCCGGCAGCGTCCCAGGCTTCGGCGATCAGCTTGGAGTTGGCGAGCACGGGATCGTAGGCCAGGCTCTCCAGCAGCGGTGGATTCTTCAGCACCAGGCCATCCATGCCGCGGCCGAGAATGGAAGCCAGATCGAAGCGGAAGCCGTCCACGTGCATTTCCATGACCCAGTAGCGCAGGCAATCGACGATGAAGTCACGCACCACCGGGTTGTTGCAATTTACCGTGTTACCACATTCGGAGAAGTCCACATACTTGCCGGTCACCGCGTCGAGAATGTAATAGGTGGAGTTATCGATGCCGCGGAAGGACCACGTCCGGCCGGTCTCGTCGCCTTCGGCAGTGTGGTTGAAAACCATATCGAGAATGACCTCGATGCCGGCCTGATGCAGGGCGCGCACCAGTTGCTTGAACTCGCGAACCTGCTCGCCATCGCCGCGCTGCGAGGAGTAGGCGGTATTGGGCGCGCAAAATGCCGTCGGCTGATAACCCCACAGATTCAACAGACGCTCGCCGGTAAACGGGTTGACGCGGTCGGTGTCGCCTTGCTCGAACTCGTTGACCGGGAGCAGTTCGACCGCCGTCACCCCCAGTTTCTTGAGGTAGGGAATCTTTTCGATGAGCCCGGCATAGGTCCCGGGATGCGCGACCCCGGAAGCGGAGTGCACCGTGAAGCTGCGGACATGCGCTTCGTAGATGATGCTGTTCACCAGGGGAAGGTTGAGCGGCTGATCGTCTCCCCAATCGAAATGGTTTTCCACCACCACGCTGTTGCGATAGGGCCGCTGTCCCGGCGGATATTGTCCCCACGCCCCGCCGTTGGAGAGCACCCGCGCGTAGGGATCGAGCAGGACCTGGGCTGGATTAAAGCGATGCACATTGGGATTGGGATTGGGCTGCATGTCGAAGCGATAGCCATACTGCATGCCAACGTCGAGGCCTTCCACGCAGGCGTGCCACACCTGCCCGGTGCGGTTGGAGTGGGGGTCGAGGGGAAACTCGACAAACGGCTGCTCGGCTCCCGGCTGCAACAGAACCAGCGTGCAAGACGTCGCGTGTTTGGAGAAGATGGCAAAGTTGACGTCGCTGCGTCGCAAGGTTGCGCCCAGGGGAAGCGGAACTCCGCGATTGACACGATAACCCGCGACCGAAGTGGTGGAAGATTTTTGCGGCTGGCTTCTGGTAAACGATTTAGGTGGCATGTCGTTGTGCCCCAGGGACGGGCAAGAGGATGGATAGCAGAAAGCGGGAGGAACAGCAAGGAAAAGCGGCAGGGGCATCTTCTCCGCTAAAGCATGTTAAGATGTCAAACCAAAATCGAGATTTGGCGATTTTTTGCTTGAGCGTGTTTTCAAGAATCGTTTTGTATCAGGGCACGGCTTCAGCCGTGCCGTAGGGTCTTTATAACTATGTGGGCTTTAGCCCCCTGTCCTCAGCGGCTAAAGCCGTTAGCTTGGAGCACCGCGACGGCACGACTAAAAGTCATGCCCTGATACAAACCTGACCTACGACTATTTTGAAATACGTGCTTGACAATGCACGACGGAAAGGAAGTGACGCCATGACTGGGCAGCAAATCAATCGCGTTAGCGGCAAAGTCATAATCGTCCTGTCTCTTATAGCGTTGCTTGCGGTGCTGAGTGGGTACTTTCAACCGCCTCAGCCGGACGAAGGCACGGCGGCGCATATCTTTCAGCTCGCCATCGTGGTGCTGGTGCCGATGATCTTACTTTTCCTAGCCTCGGCGGATTGGAAGCGGCCTTCGCGCAGCGCGCGGCCATTGGCATTTCCAGTCAGCGCTTTGATTGTCGCGTTTGCAGCCCTGTACTACCTTGAGCACTACCGATAAATTGTGACACAACCGCAGATCAAACTGACCGCATAAATGCGGGGCCCCCACCGGGATTCAGGCGAGGTGCTAACGTCTGATCAGTTGCAGGGCGATGTCGCGTCCCATCTTCATCGAGAGATTGATCCACAGCATCGCCAACGGCTCCATATACCTTGCGGTCTTGAGCGGCCCGGCATCGACCGGGTCGAAGCCCATATCGTTAATGAGTTGGTTGACTATCGCTTTAGCGGCCTCATCGTCGCCGGCGTAGAACATGGTGAGGTTGACCGCGCCAAACTTCGGGTTGCGCATGTTGCCGAATCCGGTGGTGTTGAATGCCTTGACCACGCGCGCGCCTTTTGCCAGCCGGGCAACGGTTTCACCCGCCGAGGTTGTCGTCCCCACGGCGAGATCAAAGCTCGGAGTAATCGGATTGGTGCAATCGATCAACAGCTTGCCCGACAGGTCGTTGGAGGTGAGTACGGACTGCACCGCGTCCCAAGGCACCGCCAGCGCCACCACTTCACTCTGGGCAATCGCATCGGCGATGGATGCGAATTTCCTGGCCTGTCCCGGCTCCTTTTCTGGCGAACGCGAGCCGTACACCACGTCGTGTCCCTTGGCGCTCCAACCATCTCCTAGTGCGGTTCCTACATTGCCTCTGCCAAGCACTGCGATCTTCATAGCGTCCTCTCTTGCGCGGTCCATGGAATGTACTTCTTGGTGGGAGCCCCCGCATTTATGCGGGGGAAGGAGCGCTTTAGCGCTCCGGAAAGAGCCGCCTCGATCATGCGCTTTAGCGCTGGTGATCGAAAAATCCCAGGGCTAAAGCCCATTCAAAATCGACTACTTTTCCGCTGGACTGAAGTCCAGCTTTCCCCTGCTGAAGCAGGGGGCTCCCACCGCCTACCCCGGGTTTTTTCCCGCAACAACTTTTCTTCCTGCCCTATACGCGGGTCTGAGGGCCCTCACTACCCGTATCGATGGAGACACTAATCCTGAAACCGCTGCAATCTCTTGAATGATTTCGTACTACCGTGCATTTTGGTGTTGGATGCTGGGGAGTGGGCCGAGATTCATCGGCCAATCGAGGAATGTTTCACGTGTGTGAAAGCAACTGGCGCGCGATGTGCGCGTACAAGTCAATCGCCTCGAGCAACTGCCGCTTCTCGATGTACTCACCCTCCGTATGGGCCACGTGAATAGAGCCGGGACCAATCAGCAGCGGCTGGCCCCAATTCGTCAGCGCGGGAATATCGGTGGTGAACGCCGCGACCATCGTCTCGATTCCGGGGACGGTGGAGAACTCCATGTAGGGGATCTCGAGTTTGAATTCGGCTTCGGCCTTGCCGGCAACGGCGTTCGTGATTTGTTGGCGCAACGCTTGCGCCGGCCCGACCAGGCGAAAGAGCAGATGCGCGCGCGCGTGGTCGGGAATGACGTTGGGGGCGCGGCCTCCCTCGATAAGGCCGATGTTCATGGTGCACCGTCCGGCCTTGGGATGGTTGGGCAGATCGAGTTTGCGAACGTTGTCCAGGGCATCGAGCAGCTTCTCGACCGCCGACTCACCCAGCTCGGGATAGGCCGAATGTGCCATCTTGCCGCGCGCCACCAGCTCGACACGCAGCGTGCCCTTCGAGGCCACCGCCAGCTTGTTCTCCGTAGGCTCGCCGTTGATGAGGAACTTCGCGCCGCGCGGCTGCTGGTTGGCGACCTGCGCGCCCTGGCTATCGCGCTCCTCGCCGACCAGAAAGAGCAGGCCCACGTGGATGTTTTCGCCCTTCAGCTTTTCGGCGGCTGCGATCTGTGCCACCACGATGCCCTTGGCGTCGCAGGAGCCGCGTCCGTAGATGCGGTCGCCGGTCTCAGACAAAGGCACGAACGGCGGCACTGTGTCCATGTGAGTGGAAAGGACCAGCTCGGGCCGGGGATGACCAGGATGGGTCGCCCACAGGTTGCAGCGATCGCCTTCGACCTTCATGCGCTCGACGTCGTAGCCAAGCTGCGTCAGTTCATTGGCGAGTGCTTCCGCAACCGCGGCTTCTTGCCCGGTGGTGGACTCGATGTCAACCAGCTTGCGCGTAAGGGCGAAAACATCCATCTCCGAAGGATACGCTGGATGACAGGGGTTGAGAGCGTTCGCGTGGGATGGAAATTTGTAAAACTGCCTCTAGTACAGTAGTTGCACGAAGCGACCTCGCACCCCGAAACAATTTCTCCAGAAACACTCACTGAGCCTGGCCACGCAGGGAGTGGTGATCCTGTTGATTGTGCTATATTGCCTGTCGAACCCAGAGACTCATCCAGACTCGTTTTTCGGCAACGCCATCGCGGACTGGACGGGCGTGGTGGTGACCGTCGTCATGACCAAGTACCGGTACGAGAAGGGCTCCGCCGAGAGCAAGCAGCCCAAAGCCAGGTTGCCTTCGGCGATAACAGAATTCTTGCGCGAGCATTCGCTGACGTTGTTTCTGCTGGTGACGGGCGCCGCCTGGTGATTGCGTTAAGATCGAGGGAGGAACGATGCGTCCTTTGGCTTGGATCGGAATTGTCGTGCTGGTGCTGGGAATTCTCTCATTCGTGGTGCCTATTCCCACCAGCCACACCCGCGACGTCAAGATCGGAGATGCTTCCGTGGGAATTACCACCCGCCATGACGAGAAGCTGTCACCTGCCGTGGGAGTTGTGCTTTGCGGCGCCGGAGTGGTGTTGCTGATCGCGGGATCGCGGAAGGGTACTGCCTAGTCATTATCGGGACGAAGCGGTGGAAAATGCGGCCCAACCGATCCGCTCTATTCGCGACGAACGCGGCGCTGAAGCGCCGCTCTACCCGTACTCGTCTGCACTACACCAATTCTGAAACGGCCCAGGCGTGGCTGGAACGTGGCGCGCGGCCAGACTCAGACAGAGCTTAGCGGCTGGTGGTGAACTCTGTGGTGTTGGTTATGTAAAGTTCGTGGACCTTATGGTTGACCTCGTCGGGTGTGAGGCCGGTTGAAACCATGTAGTTGCGCAGTTCATTCCTTTGATTCGCGTCAACCGTCACTTTGGGCACTCCATCCACAAAGACCTGTACAGCCGAGCGATCTCTCACCAGACGATAGTTAGGCATAACTCATTGTAGCCAAAAAATTGAGGCACCGGTCAACGGTGCCTCAGAAGCCAACAAAACCAAGACCAAGCTGATTTCGGCCGAAGTCTCTCGCGATCCGTCTTCTATCTCTAATCTCTCTAACGATTCGCCCGCAGTTTCCTGCGAATCACTCCGCCCACGGTCAGCAAACCGCTTCCCAGCAGCAACAGACTGCTCGGCTCCGGGGTTGTCGGTTGGTTTAGCACAACTGAAACGTTGTCGAGAGCCATGTACCCCGGGTTATCCGCAAAGCTGAACGTGATGCTGTCGCTGCCGGTTCCCGTCTGGGTAAATGAGTACTCCGTCCAATTGACCCCCGTATTGGGGTTGGTCAAGCTCAACAATACGTTTGCGTCCCAGGAAACACTGAAATCACTGGGATTGTCCCCCACTGAGGCAAACCAGAAGCTGAAGGTGTAGTGGGCGCCAGCGGTTGTGGCAAACGTCTGGCTCAGGGTTCCATCAGCCCCCACTGGCCCCAAGGCGGCGTAAAATAGGCCGTCCTCGGCACCAGGATAGGCGTAATATGAACCACTCACAACGAACGTATCCACGAAATTGCCGCCTGTAGTCCAGCCAGTGAAGTCGCTGGTCTCAAAGCTGCCGTTGGCGAGAAGATTGGGGTTAGCAAAGGCCATCGGTGCTACGAGCAGAACCGCTACGAGAGCAACCACGGCCAGCAGGGCCTTTTGTCGCATGTTTCCTCCGGGGCTTGGGTCTGGGAAACGCCTATTGCACAACGAACCTCAGCTCAACTATGGGCAATTTTAGTTCCATTCGCGGCACAATAGATTCATCGAGTTAGGTGGGGCTCTGAGCGTGGAGTGCAGACTCTTGCGCTGTTTTGGGAAACCAACTACAGGCAGCGCCGCTGGGAAACAAACTGAGGCACCGCTGGCCGATGCCTCAGTAGCCAACAAAACCAAGAGCAAGCCAATCTCGGCCGAAGTCTCTCGCGATCCGTCTTCTATCTCTCTAACGATTCGCCCGCAGTTTCCTGCGAATCACTCCGCCCACGGTCAGCAAACCGCTCCCCAGCAACAATAGACTGCTCGGCTCCGGAGTTGTACCACCCCCGATATTCTTGACGCTTACGTCATCCAGTCCCCAGAACGCGGGATCGTCACGGAAGTCGAATTCGAGTGTATTCGACCCGGCACCCGAGTTGCCCGACACGTCAAACGTATAGAGCGTATACGGGAACGCGCCCGCGTCTACCAGACTTACAAGAGGTACGCCGTTCCATAAGGCGGTGAAAGAGTTAGGGGTGCCAGTCTCACTCATCAGGTAGAACGAGATCTCGTAGCGGGTGCTGTTATCACCGACCATCTGCGACAGGGTCCCAATATCGCCTACCGGACCATTAAAGAACCCGAAGTTGCCGGAATTATTGTAGGGCGAGCCTGTCACTCCGGCAAAAGTGGTGTCCCCACCCAGGGTCCATCCTGAGGTGTCACCAGTCTCAAAGCCGCAATTGACGACCAGATTCCCTGAGACGCCATAGCAAATGCCCTGAGCCCAGACTGGACTCGATGCCATGACGAAGAATGCTGCGAACAACAAAATCGTCGCGCGAAGTTTCATGTTGTTGAAGCCCCCTTTCAAAAAGCGAACTTGATAGAGAATGCCAGATGTGGATCTTTGTTGAGCTTTAGATCCTCAGTGCGTAACGAGCCACACCCTTCTTGTATGCATATGCAATGTAAGCTCCATTCTTCGCGCAATAGATTCATGTAGTTAAGGTGGGGCTCTGAGAGTGGAGTGCAGACTGTTGCGCCATTTTGGGAAACCGGTTACACGCCCACCGCATTGGCGTTGCCAGTCCAGCCCAAATCGGGAGCGCGTCAAAATTGCGACCGCTCAGGATCTCGCGTTTAAATGCCTTTACAGCGACGCTGTACGTCTGGAGGTACTTTGGGTCGTCCGCAGCCCCAAAGCCTCGCCTATGGGCCTGCAAACGCCACTAAGTGGCATTCCTGTAAGCGTCCGTAGCGGCCAAATAGTGGTCTGTCAATGTATCATGTAAGTCTTATATTACGTGATCTATTTATAGCACGTAAGTGTTACACATGGATTCCTCTACCCAGGATCGCCCTTGGACAGCCCAGATCGAGTTTCCGTTAACCCCCACCCAGACTATGGCCGATAGGTCAGCTAAGGTACCTGGAAATGACCTCCTCGGACTGTCCGGCCCCGGTTTGCTGCCGCGAAAGCGGAACAGGCGTGGCCAGAAAACCCCAAATCCTTCACCTCGAAGACAACCCTGACGATCGCGAACTGGTGCGGGCCTTGCTGGCCAAAGGGGGCTTGGTGTGCCGCTTCGGCTATGCCTAGACGCGGGAAGAGTTTGTGGACGCGCTCTCGGCGGAAACCTGGGACATCATTCTTGGGGATTATGCACTGCCCGCCTTTGACGGCTGTGCCGCGCTGGAGATTGCCCGGAAAATGGCTCCGCTGGTCCCCTTCGTATTCGTGACCGGAGTCATGGGCGAGGAAGTCGCGGTGGAAACCCTGAAGTGCGGCGCCACCGATTACGTGGTCAAGCAGAGGATGGAGCGGCTGGTTCCGGCGGTGACGCGGGCGCTGGAGGAGGCGGGGGCCAAGCTTCGCTTTAAGCAGGTACAGGAGAAATTGACCCGGACGGAACAACGCTTCCGCCTCTTAATCGAAAGCATCCGGGAATATGCCATCTACATGGTGGATGCAGGCGGCGCCGTCATCAGCTGGAACCTGGGGGCAAAACGGATTTTTGGTTATTCCGAAGAGGAAATGCTGGGTACCTCAATCCTGCCGGTCTTCTCCCACGACGGCAGCGGCGAGGAAATCTATGCCCGGCTGGTGGATACGGCGCAACGGTGCGGCCACGCGGAAGAAGACCTGGGGCTGATCCGCAAGGATGGCACATCGTTTTGTGGCACCGTCCTGGTCACCACGGTTTACGAGGCCAAGCCCGGACTGAAGGCCTTCGCCGTCATCACCAGGGACATAACCGAGCGCAAGCGGGCCGCTCAGGAACTGGAAGAGAGCCGCCAGGAACGGGCGAGAATGCAGGACCGCTTTCTGTCCCACATCTCGCACGAACTGCGCACTCCGCTTACGTCCATCGTGGATTTTGCCTCGTTGATGGTGGAAGGAATGGCGGGAACGGTGTCGGCGGAGCAAAAGACCTACCTGGGGGTTGTGCTTCAGGCAGCCAATCGGCTGGCCATAATGGTGAACAGCCTGCTGGACCTCTCCCGGTCGGAATGGCACCGGCTTCCGGTCACCCCTGAATGTGTCATTCTGAAAGATCTGATTGCGCAGGCGTGTACTTCCTTCCAGGCTGCCGCCGCCGCCAAATGGATCAGTTTGCAGTATCACGTACCCGCCAAACTTCCTCCCGCACTCGCCGATCCCGCTCGCATCCTTCAGGTCCTGGCAAATCTCATTGATAACGCGATCAAGTACGGCAGAAACGGAGGCGCGGTGGAGGTGACAGCGTACTATAGAAATGACGAACCCGACTTCCTTCGAGTTGACGTCCAGGGTGATGGGCCCGGCATCCCTCCGCCGCACATCCAGCGCATCTTCGAGCGCTTTTACCGCGTTTCCGATGGCCCGGATACCAACCCTGGGGGGCTGGGGCTGGGATTGCATATCACCCGTGAACTGGTGCGGGCGCATGGCGGCGAACTGCGAGTGGACAGCAGCCTTGGCGAGAGGACCACATTCCACTTCACCCTGCCTGTCTTCAACCTGTATCGCGTCCTCAGGCCGGTAATCTGCGGGAAGAACCTGGAGTCAGGCGAGCTTACCTTGATCACCATCGCCATACCGGCCATGCCCAATTGCTCCGCCGTGGACATGGGACGTTACTTGCGGTCGGTGCGAGAGGTTTTGCAAGGCTGCATCCACGCCAACGAAGACACCATTCTGCCCTACATGAATATTCCCGGGCTGGAAGGGAAACTTCACGTGGTGGCTTTTGTAGAAGCCGATGGTGCGCGCGCAATGGTGACGCGGTTTCAAGAACATTTGGGCCGCTCCATTGAGCTGCTGCCCCTGGAGGGACAGTTCGAGGTTTCCAGCGAGATGGTGGACTTTTCATCGTGGAACCTGGACGACCCGGAAGACACTGGCGCACGGCTGGCCGATGAACTGGGCCGTTTGCTTGGGCTTAGTGGCAAGACTGGAGAGGCTTATGGGCGAGGAGCGGAACAAAATCCTGGTGATCGAGGACAACCAGGAACACTTGATGGCGCTGGCGATAAAGTTGCGAGCGCACGGCTTTGATATTGTCTCGGCCGGCGACGGGGCGACGGCCATGACCGTGGTGAATCGGGAAAAACCCGATGCCATCGTTCTGGATCTGGGTCTGCCCGGAGGCGATGGATTTGTTGTGCTGCAGCGGCTCAGGTCTTTGGCGCGCACGGTGGCCTTGCCGGTGGTGGTGGTGACCGCACGTCCGGCGCAGACAAACCGGGCCTTGGCACTGGAGCAGGGGGTTGTCGCGTTCTTACAGAAACCGGTGAAAACCTCGGAATTGCTGACTGCGCTACGCAAGGCGCTGCGGCATACCGAGGCGGTAGAGAGTCTTGCCGGATAACAATCGGCGTCAACTCTGCTCTGAGGCGGAGGACGGTACCGCTAGCGCCAGCGCTAATCCGCTGGTGGAGAGTCGCGGATGCTAAATAATCGCAGGGCAAGAGTATTGGCAATTGGCGTGGGCACCGCCTGCGTGATACTCGCCTTTGAGGCGGCCAAGCAGACGATCCAGCACGCCACCGGAATCCAGCCCTCACACGTCGTGACCATCACGTGCATGACGATGATTGCGGTAGCGCTCAGTTTCGTTCTCCAGCGACGAGAAGAACGCTCGCGTCGGGAGTTGAGTGCCGAGTCCAAAGGACGCCAGCGCGCCGAGGAGAAATCCTGCTCCGAAGCTCTGGTGCGGGGGCAGATGGAGGCCCAGCAGCAGCGCAATGAAGAAAGAATGCGCCTGGCCTTCGACGCCGCCAAAATTGGATTCTGGGACTGGGATATGGTGACCGGCGAGATAGTGTGGTCAGCATTCGAGGGTAAACAACTGGGGCTGCCAGAGGACTCGCCGACGAGCTGTGCAGTATTTATGAACGCCGTGCATCCCGACGATCGCAAGGCGGTGCAAGAGTCAATCGAGGATGCGGCCCAGGGCAACAAGGACTACGCCATTGAATATCGCGTGCTCTGGCCGGACAGTAGCCTGCATTGGCGGTTTGCCAGGGGTCACGCCCTTTATGACCAGACAGGGCGCCCGGTACGGATGGTTGGGATAGCAGTAGATATCGACGAACGTAAGGGTGCGGACGAACGCCTGCTATTGCAGGTTGCGGCGCTGCAAGCAGCCGCGAACTCCATCGTGATTACCGACAACCAAGGCACAATCCTGTGGACCAACCAGGCATTCTCACAACTAACCGGGTACAGTGCGGAAGAAGTTCTGGGCAAAAATCTCCGGCTCTTGAAGTCGGGTGAGCAGGATGCCGCGTTTTATGCGGCCCTGTGGAACACTATCACCGCCGGAAACGTCTGGCATGGGGAAGTCATCAACCGCAAGAAGGATGGAAGCCTTTACACCGAGGAGATGACCATCACGCCCGTCCGCTCCGATGCGGGCGTCATCAGCCACTACGTCGCCATCAAGCAGGACATTACTCGGCGGAAACTGGCTGAAAAGGAACTGCGGAACGCCGAACAGAAGTATCGCCGCATCTTCGAGAACACGGTTCTGGGCATCTTTGAAACCACGCCGGAGGGAGAGTTTCTCAGCGTCAACCCGGCTCTCGCTCTACATGCAGGTTATGACTCGCCCGAAGATTTTCTCGACCGCGTCCATTCCACAGCCCAGCTCTATGTCGATCCAAAACGCCGCGACGAACTGCGCGAATTGATCCGGACACAAAAGGTCGTACAGGATTTCGAGGCTGAGCTCAAGGCCAAGGATGGTAGCAAGCGGATGGCCTCCATAAGTGTAGGCGCAAGGGCGGACCGCGAGGGGGCGAATCTCTATCTGGAAGGTACAGTGCAGGACATTACCCAGCGGAAACTGGCCGAGCAGGCGCTACAGAACGCAGAACAGAAGTACCGCGGCATTTTCGAAAACGCGGTTTTAGGCATCTTTCAAACCACGGCGGAAGGAGAGTTTCTCAATGTGAACCCCGCCCTCGCCCGAATGGCTGGTTATGACTCTCCCAAGGATTTTCTTAACAGCGTCCATGGCACGGATGAACTATATGAGGATTCAACCCGCCGTGAGGAACTGCGCGAGCTGATCAGGGCGCACAAGGTGGTACGGGATTTCGAGGTCGAGTTCAAGATCAAGGATGGTAGCAAGCGGACTGCTTCAATAAATGTGGGTGCCATGGCAGATCGCGAGGGGGAGAATCTCTATCTCGAAGGCACCGTGCAGGACATCACCGAACGCAAGGCGGCCGAGGCGCGAGTCCACTTCCTGGCATACCACGATGCCCTGACCGGGCTGCCTAATCGGGCCCTTTTCGAAGACCGGTTGGCCAACGCGCTGGCCAATGCTCAACGGCGCGGAGAACGGGTCGCCGTACTGTGGCTCGATCTGGATAACTTCAAGAGCATCAACGACTCGCTGGGACACTCGCTGGGCGACCTTCTGCTGAAGCAAGTTGGGGAACGTTTGCAGAAGTATATGCGCGCCCAAGACACCGTGGCCAAGGTGGCAGGGGACGAGTTCGTATTCGCGTTGATTAACCCAGGTCATATGTCCCATGCGGGGGCAGCGGCAGAGCGGATCAGGCGGGTGGTGGCAGGTGAGTTCGAGGTTCAGGGCCATGTGCTGAATGTTACCTGTAGCATCGGTATCAGCCTGTCCCCTGACCACGGCACGGACAGCGAGACCCTGATCAAGAATGCAGATGCAGCCATGTATAGCGCCAAGGAAAACGGGCGGAACAACTCTCGATTCTTCACGCAAGAGTTGAACGCCAAGGCGGAGGAGCGCCTGGCTTTGGAAAACAACCTGCGAGTAGCGCTAGACAGAGGAGAATTCTTTCTGGTGTATCAACCGCAACTGGAGATCGCCAGCGGAAGAATAACCGGAGTGGAAGCGCTTCTCCGTTGGCGCCACCCAGAGTTAGGTCTGGTCCCACCCGATAAGTTCATACCCATTGCGGAGAATAGTGGCCTGATCGTTCCCATCGGGGAATGGGTGCTGGGGATGGCCTGCACCCAGGCTCGCCGCTGGCAAGAGATGGGTCTTCCCCTTCTGCCGATGGCAGTCAACGTGTCAGCGGTCCAGCTTCACCAGGAGCGCTTCGTCCAGATGGTTCGTCGGGTGCTGGACGAAACAGGTCTCGCTCCTCGGTACCTCGAACTGGAGATCACAGAGCGCGTGCTGCTCTCAAATACCCAGAAAACGCTTGCCATGCTGCAAGAACTGGCCCGCATGGGGTTGCAGTTGTCGATCGACGACTTCGGTGCGGGATACTCCAGCCTTAGTTATTTGCAAGATCTTCCCGTCGGCAAGTTGAAAATCGATCGTTCGTTTATACAGGCCATGACGGTCAACCCACGCGACACCGCGATCGTAGCCGCAGTGATCAGCATGGGACACAGCCTCAACCTGAAAATGCTGGCCGAAGGCGTGGAGACTAAGGAACAGATGTCTTTCCTGCGAGCCCACAATTGCGACGAAATTCAGGGGTACTACTTTAGCAAGCCCTTGGCTGCCGACGCTTTTGCGGAAAAGGTACGAGCTACTTCATTGTTGCAGCCGGATTTGCCGAGCGTCTCGCCAGGACTTTTGTCAGCCACAGCATCGGGACCTTGGGACGTTGCAGACGCGCTCTACTCTTCCGGCTGAGGTTCTCCCTGGAGAAGATTCTGAGTTGCCAAGAGAAGCGGCCTATTTCGATTTGCGCAATATAGTGACGAAACCTTGGAATTGTCATCACGAGCGAAGCGAGGGATCTGCTTTTGGTGGCTCACCGGGAAAGCAGATTCCTCGCGCCCAATCACCCCAATGAGCACAAAACCGGTGCTCATTGGGGACCCCGAAAAACCCGGGCGCTCGTAATGACAATTCCACAATTTCTGCGGACTTCTAATGCCTTTGCCATGTCACGATAATTTGCAATTCTCATTAAGATCTCACACCCCGCGGACCCGGTACACCGGCCAGGGCTCCGTGCCTGGTTGATCCCCATGGCGGCTCACCTGTAACAGCCCATCTCCGATCACATCGGCGTTATCTCCCGTCGCCATTTCTTGCTGGTGACCAGACCCGGTTCATAGTAGATTAGCCCAAATGATGAGTACGGGAATCGTCCACCGATTATCGCCGCTGTTGGTTGGGCGACCCAGTTTGGTAAGCAAGGAATTCAACCGAAAGAGCGCAGCCGGGTCTTGCGCTTAGGAGGGTGTATGAGGTTGCAATGGTTTGTGGCAATCACAATGGCGCTTTGCACCGTCGCTTTTGGGCAGGAACAATTCCCCATGACTTGTCATCCGTTCAAGGCAATCGAATTGCAACACCCCATCGACAGCTCATGCGGACTGACCGGTAAAGGCCAGGGTGGATCGGCGCTGCAGAACCAGACCAAGAATAACTTCTGCGCGGGCACAAGTTATCAGCCGATTACGCAAGCAGACTTGCTCAGCAAACAGGCAAAGGTGGCAGCGCTGCCGGGATACTCGCAATGGTCTGGGGAAAATATGCCGGGCAGCCGCTCGGATCTCGTGGCTCTGGGTGAGGGCACGCCAGTGCAGTTTGTCGGCTATCTGCTGGAGGCGCACTATGCCGATCTCACCGGTGGCGAGGGTGTGAATTGTGACGTAAAAGACGACGAAGCCTCCAATGACATTCATATTGCCCTGGTGCCGCAGTCAGCGACTACCGACGAATGCCAGAGCAACAGCGCAGAGATGGTGCCCCATTACCGGCCTGCAAGCTGGACTGTAGCCAACCTCGACAAGATTGGCCACACCACGCTGGTTCGGGTGTCGGGGCAGCTTATGTATGACGCCGACCACAAGATTTGCGGTGAGCAGGGCTTCTCTCCCACCGACAACCCGCACCGGCTCTCCGGTTGGGAGATTCATCCGGTGTACGGCCTCGATGTGTGCGTGAAGCAGGCAGGCGGCGCTTGCTCCCAATGGCAGGCGCTTTCGGATTGGGCGCCAAGCGCTGCGAAGCCACACGGAGGGAAAGCCAAGCCAGGTTCTCATCAGGGCGCCAGCCAAGCACCGCCAGGCCCTGCCGGCGGGGCCTCGCCAAAGCAGCCTTGAAACAAACAGGACCTGAGGCTGCGTTACTGGCTCTTGGCTTGTATCGAAATCATCTCGACCTCAAAAATGAGGGTAGCGTTGGGGCCAATGTCGGCGCCAGCGCCGCGGTCGCCATAGGCAAGGTTGGACGGAACAAAGAGTTGCCACTTCGACCCTACGGGCATCAGCTGCAGGGCTTCGGTCCAGCCCTTGATGACACCACTCACCGGAAAGGTCGCCGGTTCACCGCGTTTGTAGGAGCTATCAAATTCGGTGCCGTTGATGAGGGTGCCTTTATAGTTGCAGACGACAGAATCAGTGGCTGAGGGCTTGGGCCCTGTACCTGCTTTTAAGATCTTGTATTGCAGGCCGCTGGGCAGGGTAACCACGCCTTCCTTAGTTTTGTTGGCCGCCAGAAATGCTTCGCCTTCCGTCTTATTGGCGCCGCCCGTTTGTTGCGCCTTCTCCGCCTGCTTCTTGCGCATATCGTCCTGTAGTTGCATAAGCAGGGTCCGAGCTTCCTCTTCGGTCAGCAGTGGCTTGTTACCAGCAAGCCCGTCCTGTAAACCTCGCGCCAGGATCGCCGGGTCAACGTCCACCGCCTGCCGGTGCAGGTTGGTCCCGACATTCAATCCGAGCGCATAGCTGATTTTGTCTTTCTGCGTCTTGAGAAGTGAGTCTGGGCTAGTTGCCGCAGAGGTTTGTGGATTCGACGAAGTGGAATGTTGAGCCTGTGTCGGGGAAGTCTGTTGAGGAGGCGGCGTCGCAGGCTGCTGCCCCCAAGCATTGGCAAGCAGCATCATCCCCGCTGCCAATATGCTGATTGCCGTGGTAAATGATTTCTTCATGTAGGTATTGTCACATTGGCATGGCGTTTCCGCAAAGCCGCTGCGTGGGCGCGAGGACTAGTGCTGTGACCGCATAGATAAGTAACCAAGATATACACTTGGCGTAGACGGTGTCAGGCT
>ODAK010000619.1_pt1 | contig 40770 bp, 39 predicted proteins | sample 1539591 | NCBI WGS metagenome assembly ODAK01 (sample SAMEA3539303, study PRJEB22396) | soil metagenome | biome: tundra; feature: field; material: soil | place: USA | collected 2010-05 | depth 0.15 m
ACGAGGTCAGCACCGACTGCCCCTCCTTCAGGCCCGAGAGAATCTCGACGGCGTCGGGTTTTTCGAGGCCGGTCTTGACCGGCGTGCGCTGCGCGAGATCGCCGGTCAGCACGTACACCACCGCGCCCTCCTGATCGCGCACGATGGCCGACGGCGGGACGACGAGCGCGTCGGCGTGCTGGGCGAGCTGCACGTGCGCCTCGGCGAACATGCCGACCTTGAGCAGCCGCGCCGAGTTGGTGATGCGGATACGGACGAGCGCCGCGTTGGTCGTCGGGTCGACCGCCGGTGCGATGGTGAGCACCGTGCCGGCGAACGTGCGTCCGGCGTAGGCGTCGCTCGACACGTCGACCATCTGGCCGGCTCGAATCTGCGACAGATGTTCCGACGGCACGTTCGCGTCGAGCTCCACGCGGTCGAGGTTCGCGATCTCGACGATCGGCTGCGCCGCGGTGCCGTCCACCTGCTCGCCGCCGCTGACCATGCGCTTGACGACCTGGCCGTCGATCGGCGAGCGCACCTCGGCGCGCTCGACCTGACGCTCGGCCGCGTTCAGCGCGGCGTTCGCCTGATCGAGCGCCGCCTGCGCCGACGCCATGTCCTTGCGGGCGTCCTCCACTTCCTTGCCGGCCGCGATGCCGCGCTCGAAGAGCTGCTGGTTCCGTTGGAGGTTCAGCCGCGCGTTCTCGAGCTGCGCTTTGGCCTGATCGACCGACGCCGTCGCCTGGCGGCGCTGATCCTGCAGCGGCTGGCGATCGAGCTCGGCGAGGACCTGGCCCTGCTTCACCGTGTCGCCTTCGGCCACGTTGACCTTGATCACACGCCCGGGGACGAGCGCGCTGACCTTGACGTCCTCATTGGGCACCGCCGCAATCGTGCCGCGGACGGCGAGCTCCGCGGCGAGCGTGCGGCGCACCACCTTCGCCGTGTCGGCACTGATGGTCGGGACCTCGGCTGGCTTCACCGCTTCGTCTGCGTCGCCGCCTTTGCCTTTGCAGGCGCCGCACAACATCAACGCCAGGAGTACGCAGTGTCCGGCTCTAGCCGGACCGTTACGGGAGCGTCGTTCCAAGAATCTCCTCCAGATCCGCGAGCGAGAACTGCAGGTCGAGCATCACCTGCAGCGCTTCCCGCCTGAGATCGCGCAGGCTGCGCTGCGCATCGAGCACACCGAGAATCGACGTCCGTCCGGCCCGGTAACTTTCTTCCGCCAACGACTCGAGATCGGTCGCCGTCGGGACGAGGCGCTGCTGATAGGCGTCAAGCTGCCGGCGCTGCGCGTCGATTCTGGCGACGATGGCGAAGACGGTGTTCTCGACATCGCGTGTGGTCGCCTCCCGCTCCGCGCGCAGCTGCGACGTCGTCGCAATCGACTCGGCGATCTCGCCTTGATTGCGGCTGAAGATCGGCACGCCGACGCTCACCGCGCCGCTGAGGCCTGAATTGAAGTCGCCCCCCGGGTTGTTGAACATGGCGCCGAGCGAGAAGGTCGGCGTCGGCGTCCGCTCGGCGCGCAGCAGATCGGCGCGGCGCTGCTCCACCGCGATCTCGCGATCGAGCCTGACGAGATCGACGTTCGACGTGATGGCGGAGGCGAGCGCGATTGGGTAGGCGGGCGCCGAAGTACGATCGATGAGGGTGCCCGACACCGCCACCGCCTGCTGCGGCGGCAGATTGAGGATCGCGTTGAGGTTCGCCTGTGCCGCGATGCGCACGCTGCGCGCGAGGTCCAGCTCGGCTTCGGCGCGCGTCACGCCGAGGTCGGCCTGCAGCACCTCGAGCCGGGGCGCGGCGCCGGTTTCAAAGCGCGCCTGCGCCGCGTCGCGCACGCGACGCGAGATCTCGAGCACGCTGTCGGCGACCGTCACGCGCGCGTCGCCGGCCACCAGCGAGTAGAACGCCTGGCGCAGCTCCTTGCGGACCGCGCGCAGCTCCGCGCGCACGTCGACGTCGGCGAGCGTGAGCTCTTCGTTCGCGAGGTCGATCCGTCTCGAGCGCTTGCCACCGATTTCGATCGGAAAATCGACGCCGACCGTCTCGTGCGGCGTGTCGCGCGTCAGTTCGAAGCTGACGTCGGGGTTGGGCAGCTGGCGCGCGATGCGGATCGCGGCCTCGCGGATCGCGCGCTGCCGACGGACGGCCTCGAGGCCCAGGTTGCGCGAAGTGGCCAGATCGAGCGCCGCGTCGTACGTCAGCGGCGTCGCGGGCGCAGCCGCCTGCGCCGACGGCGTCTGGGCCGACACGATGGCCGGCTCGCCGGCGGCGAACGCCGCGAGCACGGCGATGAGCGCGATGACAGTGTTCACCAGGGCTACAGGGTCCTCAAGCCTAGTGCGAACAGCGGTCAGGAATCTAGTCAGGGCCATGATCGATTAAAAACTGAGTCGGGCCGAAAGCTGCAGCTGCCGCGGCGCGCGCGCCGCCACGGGTTGTCCGAAAAACGGCGAGCCCACCGTGCCGATGTAATTCGCGTAGTTGACGCTGTTGGTCACGTTGAAGGCGTCGAGCGCGATCGCGATCTTGCGCTCCTGCGGCGTTCCCAACCCGAACTTCAATTCTCGTGACAGCCGCAGATCGAGCTGGGCGAAGCCCTGGCCCTCGAGGCTGTTCCGCGGCACGCCCGCCGGCCGAGCGCGCCCGCGGCCGTTGTTGTAGACGTCCTGCCCCAGCGTCTCGGTGTACGGCGCCGCGGAATTCATCGTCACGCCGACACCGACGTCCACAACCCGCGCACTGAGTCGGCCAAGTAGAAGGAATCGGTGCCGCCGGTCGAAGTCGGCATGCGCCCATTCGCCAGACAGATCGTAGTCGTTGGCGGGATACGATCCGATGCCGTTCGTATCGTTATAGACGCGGCTCAGCGTGTACTGCATCTGGCCGTTGAACCACGGCGTCATCTTCCCGCGCAGCGTGAGCTGCAGCGAATCGCTCCGCTGCCGGCCGTTGGATTCGATCTCGCGCACCACGCCGTAGGTTGGATCGGGACGTGAGAGATAGAAGGGCGGCGCCGGCGCGTTGATGTCGAGCGATCGGAACAGATGGTAGCCCCGCGCCCCGATATACGTCACCGACAGGGTCGTGGCCTTCCGGAGTTGATGGTCGATCCCCAGACTGTACTGGAACGTCTGCGGAATCTGCACGTCCGGCGCAAGCCGGACGATGCTCGGCGGCTGCGCCGCGGCGGCCGCGGCGGATTGAAACGGATCCGGATAGGCGGGATTGGTGACGACCACCCGCGTCAAACCGCCGGGCTGAGAGTGCAGCAGATCGGCGATGACGACCGGGCCGCTCCGATCGTTGAAGATTCCGGCGCCGACGCGAATGACATCGGTCTTCCTGTTGCCAGGCGCGTATGCGAGCGACGCGCGCGGCGCGACGTTGTTGTCGTCGTGAAAATAGTTCTGCCAGTCGTAGCGGAGCCCGAGCGAGGCCGACAGTCCGGGCCGTACCTGCCAGTCGTCCTTGATGTAGGTCCCGACCTGCTTCTCGAGAAATGCGAGATCGCCGTTCCCCTGCTGCTGGATGAAGGCGTAGGGCTGCCCCGCCGCATACGTCTCGAGGTTCGAAAAATAGAACGTGCCGCCGAAATTGCTCCGGTCGTAGAAGCCGCGGCGGCTCCAGTCCGGCAGCTGGAAGCCGGCCTGAATCAGGTGATGCCCTTTGGTCCACACGAGGCTCTCGGTGAGCTGCATGTGCGTTTCGGTGCGGAGCAGATCGCCTTGCCCGCCGCCCCCGGTGAACGCGCCGGCGACGACAATGCCCCGGGCCGGCGAAAGGCTCGTGGTCGGCTCGCGTTCGTGCCCGACGAGCACCTGAAACTGATTGAGCAGCGTCGGTCGGAAGACCGTCTGCTGCGTGTAGGTAACCTGCTCCTCGCGGTGTTCGAAGTTCGTGCCCGCACTCGCGAGCGTCGTGCCACCCACACCGCGATTCTGCTGGCTCTCGTACTCGTAACTCGGCCGAATCGAGATCGTCGTCTTGTCGCTGAGCTGATGCGTCAGACCGGCCGAAAGAAGCGACTGGCGGTTCGGTTGCGGCGCGACGTCCTGAATCACGCCCGTCAGACCCAACGCGAACACCACGGCCTGCTGGTCGTCGCGCTGGTCGTGCCCCGACATAAGAAAAGACGTCTTGCCACCCGTCCCGACCGGCCCGCCAAACACACCCTCGGCGATGTGCTTCTGTTCGGACGGTTTGCTCGAGGCAAACGCGTTCCGCGCATCGAAGACCGCGTCGCGGACGATGACGTTCCCTTCGCCGTGATACTCCTGGCCTCCGGGCTTGGTCAGGATTTCGATTCGCCCACGCCCTGGCCGCGCGTACTCGGCCGAATACGGATCCTGATTGATCTTGATCTGCTGGACCGCCGACGCGCTGACCCTCAGCGCGCTCACTTCCATGCCGTTGACGACGACGGTGACGCCGCCCGAGCCGAGCGAGCCGGAATCGAGAAAGCGCGACAGCGTCGCGATGTAGTCCTGATCGAACACCGGCAGGCTCTCGAGCATCGTCTGATCGACGGTGACGGCGTCCAGGTTGTTCGACGCCGTCGCGTCGACCTGCACCGCGGCGTTGCTCACCGTGATCTCCTGCGTGACGTCGGCGAGTCGAAGCACCAGCTTCTGCGGCGCCGGCGGCCGCGCGCCGACGCGGACGCGCACGGCGGCCGGCTTGAACCCTTCGAACGACGTGCGAAGCTCGTACTGACCGGCGGCGACGTTGGCGAAGTGGAACGCGCCGACCGCGTCGGTCGTGGTCGTCGATTGCACGGCGCCCGAGGCGGCGACGAGCTCCACCGTCGCATTCTGCAGGACAGCGCCGGTCTGGTCCTGGACGACGCCGCTCACGGCCACCCGCGGCGCGGATTGCGCCTGCAGCAGCGCGCTGAGCGCCAGAACGGCGACGAGCATCAGCCCTTGACCTTCTTCCCGTTCGCGTCGACGGCGACCTCTGACTTCTTGCCGTCCTTCTCGACCGTGCCCTCGTACGTCACGACCTTGCCCCTGGTGACCGATTCGACTTTCACGATCTTGCCGTGCGCTTCGAGCGCGGCCTTGACAGCCGCCGGAACGACATCCATCGCCATCTCGTCTTCAAGCTCGATGAGGCGCCCGGTCGCATCCAGGAGAAAGTCTCTCGTGCGGCCGTTGAGCGTCGTCTCGACCTCGTAGATCGTCTTGCCGCCTTCGACTTCCTTGGAGAGGCCTTTCAGCGTCCCCCCGTTCAGGTTCGCGGTCACGCCCGTTTGGACGGCGGCGGGCAAGTCCTTCATTTGGAGTTTCTGGTCGGCCTCGGCGGCCCCATCGACGACGACAAGACCGGCCATACTCATCGCGAGCACCGTCGTGAGGGCGATCTGTCGAATCGTCATGTCTGCCTCCTCAAACTGCCGCACCAGTGTAGTGGGCCGATGATGAACCGAGCATGAACAGGTGTCATGGCGTATTCATGTGCCGGCCGCTATGATCGGCAACGTCCCAAAGGCTGTCACGATGCGTGTCCTGCTGGTCGAAGATGAACCGAACGCCGCCCTCGTGCTCGCCAAGGGCCTCCGCGAACACGCGTACGCGGTGGACGTGGCCTGCGACGGCGACGCCGCGATCTTCCAGGTCGGCACCACCGATTACGACGCGGTGATCCTCGACGTGATGCTGCCCGGCAAGGACGGCTTCACGGTGTGCCGGACGATTCGCGAGTCGGCGTGCGCCGTGCCCATCCTCATGGTCACCGCGCGCGACGCCGTCGAGGCGCGCATTGAAGGGCTCGATTGCGGCGCCGACGATTATCTGGTCAAGCCGTTCGATTTCGGCGAGCTGCTCGCGCGGCTGCGTGCGCTCATCCGGCGAGGCCAGCAGCCGCTCCTGCCGGAACGATTGTCGGTCGGCCCGCTCGCGCTCGACACCCGCAGCCGGCGCGCCTGGGTGCGAACCGACGAGATCCGGTTGACGGCGAAGGAATACGCGCTGCTCGAATATCTCGTCCGGCGCGGGGGCGACGTCGTCAGCCGCGGCGATATCGCGGAACACGTCTGGGACGAACACTACGATCCGCTGTCGAACGTCGTCGACGTGTACGTGCAGCGGCTGCGGCGCAAGCTGGATCGCCCCGGCTCGGAATCGTTGATTCGCACGCGCCGCGGCGAGGGCTACCAGCTGGCGGTTGGAGGCGACGCGTCATGATGGCGCTGTCGCTGCGCGCGCGGCTGACGCTCTGGTACACCGTCGCGCTCGTCGTCGTCCTGTGCCTGTTCGGCGCGGACGTGCTGTGGGTGCAGGGGCGCCTGGGGATCCGGCGCGTGGATCGAGAGCTCGACGGCCTCGAAGCGACCATCGCGAACGTCCTGCGCGGCGAGCTCAAGGAACACTCGACTCCGGCGTCGGCTGCGGAAGAAGCGCGCGACACGGTGGCCACGCCTGGACGCGCCGTGGCGATCTTCGACGCGAACGGCTCGCCGCTCGCGTCGAAGCTGGACGGCCTTGAGCTTCGCGATGTCCAGCCGCCGCCGCCGCTATCGCCCCCGGCGGCATTGACGCCAGCCGTCTGGACCGTGCAGACGATGGTGGGCGCGTGGCGGGTGCACGCACAGCCCGAGACGTTTGACGGAACGACGCTGCTGCTCGTGGCGGCGAGCCCGCTCACCGACGTGAGCCGTGAACAGCACCAAGTGCGGGAAGCGATGCTGGTGGGCATTCCGATCGTGCTCGTTCTGGCTGGCGCCGGTGGCCTGTGGCTGGCCTCGATCGGCTTGCGTCCGATTACCGAGGCGCTGAGGACGCAGCGCCAGTTCATGGCCGACGCGTCGCACGAGCTGCGCACGCCGGTGTCGGTCGTGCGCACGGCGGCGGAGGTGACGCTCGGCCGCCCCCACCGCGACGAGGCCGAGTACCGCGAAGCGCTCGCGATCACCGGCGGTCAGGCGCGGCGGCTGGGCCGGCTCGTCGAGGACATGCTCGTCCTGGCGCGAGCCGACGCGGGCGGATATCCGCTGCGGCCGGTCGATTTGTATCTGGATGAACTGGTGGACGAATGCCGCCGCGACGTGGAGGTCCTCGCGAGCGAGCGGGGAGTGACCATCGGATCCTCGACCCCGCGCGAGACGCCCTTTCGGGGCGATGAAGATCTGCTCCGTCAGCTGCTGCTGAACGTGCTGCAGAACGCCGTGCAGCACACGCCGCCGGGCGGATCGGTGTCGGTCGGCCTGCGCGAAGAGCCGGGGGCGATCAAGATCTCGGTGACGGACACGGGGCCGGGCATCGCGCCGGCCGATCAGGCGCGGATCTTCGATCGGTTTGTCAGGCTCGATCCGTCGCGACGCGGGAGCGGCACCGGACTCGGATTGCCGATTGCGAAATGGATCGCCGAAGCACATGGTGGGACGCTCGTCCTCGAGACGAGCGCCCCAGGGGGAAGCACGTTTTGTGTGTCGTTACCGCGGAGTGAGAACTAGGCCTTGGCTTCTTTTTCCTTCGGCTTGGCCTTGGTCGCGCGTTTGCGCGCGGCCTTGGCGGGCGCCGGCTCATTGGTTGCCTGCAGCACCACGAGACGCGTGGCGAAGACACGGCGACCATGCTCGTCGAAGTCGATCACGGTGTGGTGTTCGTTGACTTCGACAAGCGTGCCGGACCCGTAAGTGGGCTGCGCGACTCGATCGCCTTTTGTCCACGCTTTCATGAGGGTTACCAGCGCGGCTCGCGACGTCCGCCGCCACCACCGCCGCCACCACGGTTCCCGCCGAAGCCGCCGCCGCCGCCGGAGAACTCCGGCTTGGGACGCGCTTCGTTGACGGTCAGGCTGCGGCCGCCCATCTGGAACTGGTTGAGCTCCGAGGCCGCCTTCTGCGCTTCCTCGTCGGTCGACATCTCGACGAACGCGAACCCGCGCGCGCGGCCCGTCGCGGCGTCACGCATGACGCGCACCGACTCGACCGTGCCGGCCTTGCTGAAGAGTTCCTGGAGTTCCGCTTCGCCTGTGGTGTACGGAAGATTCCCGACGTAAAGCCTTCGACCCATCACTGTCTCCTCGTTCTGCTTCTCTGCCTCTAGTGAGGTGGTTGCACGTCGGCTAAGCAGGCACGCTGGTGAGAGAGCGAGTCAGGAAGGCTCGATCGACACGTGACGCGGGCGAAGCAGGCAGGGCTGACCACCAGAAGCGGTCAGTCTATCAACGGAGCCCGCCAACAGGCAAGTCTGGGCCGATTTGCTGGCAATCCGGAGCGTCACTTCACGACCGCCTGCCGAGCCGGTCTTCTGCGACTGCCCATATAATCGCGCGATGCGCGTGCGCCTCGGCTCCGAACGGATTCTCGATTCGAGCGCCCTCGACGGCAAACGCGTAGGGGTCGTCTGCAATCCGGCGTCGGTCGACGGCGAGCTGCGGCACATCGCCGATCGCCTCGCCGGCCATCCGCGCGCCCGCCTCGCGGCGATCTTCGGGCCGCAGCACGGCTTCCAGTCGGACGTCCAGGACAACATGATCGAAACGCCGCACGGCCGCGACGAGGTCCGCCGTGTGCCGGTGTACTCGCTCTACAGCGACACGCGCGAGCCGGCGCCCGAGATGCTGGCCGACCTCGACGTCCTCCTGATCGATCTGCAGGACGTCGGCGTCCGCATCTATACCTACATCTACACGATGGCGAACTGCCTGAAGGCGGCCCGCCGGCGCGGCCTGAAGGTCATCGTCTGCGACCGGCCCAATCCGATCGGTGGGGTCCAGGTCGAGGGTCCGGTGCTCGTCCGCGGATTCGAGTCGTTTGTCGGCATGTACCCGATTCCGATGCGGCACGGCATGACCATCGGCGAGATCGCGCGGCTCTTCAACGACCATTTCGGCATCGGCGCCAATCTCGAGGTGATCGCGATGGAGGGGTGGCGCCGCGAGATGTATTTCGACGCGACCGGCCTGACGTGGATCATGTCGTCGCCGAACATTCCGACCTTCGACACCACGACGGTCTATCCCGGCACGGTGCTCTTCGAGGGCACTAGGATTTCGGAAGGCCGGGGCACGACGAGGCCGTTCGAGCTGGTCGGCGCGCCCTGGATCGTGGCCGAGCGCTTCGCGGGCGCGATGAACCGGCGCGGGCTGCCGGGCGTCTTCTTCCGCCCCGCGGCCTTCGAGCCGACCTTCCACAAGCACGCGCACGAAGGCTGCGGCGGCTGCCAGATTCACGTGCGCGATCGACAGAGCTTCCGCCCCGTCGCGAGCGCGGTCGCGCTGCTCGAGACGTTTCGCGCGAGCGATCCCGATCGCTTCGGCTGGCGCGATCCGCCCTATGAGTATGAACACGAGCGGCTGCCCATCGACGTGCTCGCGGGATCGCCGGCGCTGCGCGAGCAGATCGAGAGCGGGATGGCGGCCGGGGAGATCGCGCGGTCGTGGGAATCCGCCGTCGAGGAGTTCGACCGCGTCAGGCAGGCCGTCCTGCTGTACTAGACGTTTTCTGCGGTTTCAGCGAGTTCTGCGCTGATCGTCGTGATCGTCAGCTCTTTCTGGCCGACGCGCGCGCGACACGAATCTGCTGGGCGTGGTTGTGCGCATGCCCAGCGTAAATCTCCAGCCACTGCTCCACCGTGTAGCGGCCGTGCTCGGTGTGGGTGCCCTCGCGCGCCCACTCCGCCTCCGTCATCCGATCGAGGATCTCCCCCGTCGTCCGGCGCGCCGATTTGAACGCGTCGAGCGAGGCCTCGATCGGGCGATCGTAGTACAGCCGCCGCGCGAACTCCTCCTGATCGTAGCCGGCAATCTGCGGCCGGTCGCTCGCGACCAGCAGCCGCAGACGGACAGCCGAGGTCATCTCACTGTCGGCGAGGTGATGCACGATCTCGCGCGCCGACCACTTGCCGGGCGCCGGGCGCGCGTCGAGATCCTTTTCGGTCGCGCCCACGAGCGCGTCGGAGACGGCGCGGTAGCCGTCCTTGTATCGATCGATGAGTTTCTGACGGGCGTGTGTGTCCATATCACCCTCGGGTCTTCGCAATGCCGGGCGCTTCGGCTTCCTGCTCCGTCGTCGGCTCGAGATGGTGCGCGATGAGGTGACTCCTCAACTGCTCGAAGGCGTCAGACGGCGTGTCGGCGTACTGCAGCAGCTCGAGATCTTTTTCGGCGATGGCGCCCCACTCCGCCATGGGCTGGAAATGGAGCACCTGATCCCAGTACTCGCGGCCGTAGAGGATCACGGCGATTTTCTTCGACAGCTTGTCGGTCTGCACGAGCGTGAGAATCTCGAAGAGCTCGTCGAGCGTGCCGAAGCCGCCGGGGAAGATCACGAGCGCCTTGGCGAGATACGCGAACCAGAACTTGCGCATGAAGAAATAATGAAACTCGAAGTGCAATCCGTCGGTGATGTACGGGTTCGCGCCCTGCTCGAACGGCAGCCGGATGTTCAACCCGATGGTTTTTCCGCCGCCCTCGCGCGCGCCGCGGTTGGCGGCTTCCATGATGCCGGGGCCGCCGCCCGACGTCACGACGAAGCGGTGATTCTCCGACTGCAGCGTCAGCGTCCAGACCGAGAGCTGCCGCGCGAGCTCGCGGGCGTCCTCGTAATACCGCGCCCACTCGAGCGCTTTCCGCGTCTTGGTCAGCTCGGTCTGATAGTGGGCGTCGGCGTCGCGCACGCCACGCGCCCGCAGCGTCGCCAGCGCGCGCTCGGCGCGCTCACGGCTGTCGACGCGCGCCGATCCGAAAAACACGACCGTGTCCTGGATCTTCTGCTCTTTGAACCGCCGGAGCGGTTCGAGATATTCGGCCAGAATGCGGATCGGCCGGGCCTCCTGGCTCTCGAGGAACTCCGGATACAGATACGCCATCGGCTGCTGCGCCATACGCTTGCCACTTTATCATCAGTTTCTCGCCGGTTCGCGGTGGCGATATCCTAGAGGTGCATGGCACGAGCCGCCGCACCGGTTCTCGACGTCTCCATCGTCATCGGCGCGCCCGCCGGACGCGTCCTCAAAGCGTTCTTCGACGCGGACGCGCTGTGTGCGTGGTGGCAGGTGTCGCACGCCGTGACAATGCCGCGCGCGCTCGGGCCGTACGTCGTCGAGTGGGCGCCGACCGACTTCCGTGATGACGTGCTGGGACGCCTGGGCGGCGTGTTCCGCGGGACGGTGGTGCACTTCGAGCCGGGGCTCGGCTTCTTCGTCGCCGACGCATTTTGGCTGCCGCCCGACGGCGATCCGATCGGCCCGATGGCGCTCGAGGTGACCTGCACGCCGGCCGACACCGGCACGCGCGTGCGCGTCACGCAGAAGGGATTCGAGGAAAGCGACCGCTGGCGCCGGTATTACGAGGTGGTCGGCAACGGGTGGGAACGCGCGCTCGCATCGCTGAAGTCGCTGCTCGAAAAGTAGCGTCCACTCGTTGTCCACGCTCCGGCGCCTACCAGACGTGGCACATGTTCGGATTCACCATCGGCGACCCCGCCTTGCACGAGAACGCCGTCTGGAATTCCGGCATGTTCGACACGACGCCGTTGACGCGCGCGCGCCCCGGCGAGTGCGGGTCGACGGTGGCGAGCATCCGCGCCACCTCGGGCCGCTGGTTCTGACACCAGACCTGCGCGTAGGCGACGAAGAAGCGCTGATCGAGGGAGAAGCCGTCGACCGGCGGCGGCTGATTCGCGCCGACCGCCTGCATCAACGCCATCCGCGCGATGCGGACGCCGCCGTTGTCCGCCGTGTTCTCCCCGAGCGTCAGCTTGCCGTTCAGCTTCATGTCGGGCACCGCGTCGAACTTGCTGTACTCGTCGGCGACGCAGCTGGCGCGGCTCTCGAATTCCTTCGAGTCGGCCTCGCTCCACCAGTCGCGCAGGTTGCCTTCGGCGTCGAAGTGGCGCCCCTGGTCGTCGAAGCCGTGCGTCAACTCGTGGCCGATGACTGCGCCGATCGCGCCGTAGTTGGTCGCATCGTCGTTGGCGCGATCGAAGAAGGGCGGCTGCAGAATGCCCGCGGGAAAATTGATGTTGTTCATCACGGGGTGGTAGTAGGCGTTCAACGTCGGCGGCGTCATCAGCCACTCGCTCTTGTCGACGCCCTTGCCGATCTTCCCGATGTCGCGCGTGAATTCGAACGCGTACGCACGCGCGTGGTTGCCGAGTAAGTCGCCGCGGACGACGCGGACCGACGAATAGTCGCGCCACGTGTCGGGATAGCCGATTTTGTTCGTGATGGCGTGCAGTTTCACCAGCGCCTGCTTCTTGGTCTCGGCGGTCATCCAATCGAGCTGCTGGATGTCCGTCTCGAGCGATGCTTCGAGCGCCGTGACCATCGTCAGCATCCGCGCCTTGCCTTCGGCGCCGAACGTCTCGTCGACGTAGTAGCGGCCGAGCGCCTCGCCAAGCGATTCGTCGGTGTACTGGACGCAGCGCTTCCAGCGTGGCCGCGGCTCCTTCGCGCCGGTCAGCGTCTTGCCGAAGAAGTCGAAGCTCTCGAAGTAGACCTTCGCGCTGAGGAAGCGCGCGGTCGCGTGCAGGACGTGCCAGCGAAGATACGCCTTCCACACGGGCATCGGCGTCGACGCGATGAGCGCGTCCGCGCCCTTGAAGAAATCCGGCTGGCTGACGTTGATCGCGGGGAACGCCGGCGCCTTGACGCCGGCCAGATACGCCGGCCAGTCGAACGCGGGGGTGAGCGCCGTGAGCTCCTCGCGCGTCATCTTGTGATAGACGTTCGCCGGCTCGCGCCGCTTCACGCGCTCCATCGACACCTTGGCGAGCGCCGCTTCGAGGTCGATGATGCTCTTGGTGTCGGCGGCGGCCTGGTCGGCCCCTTCATCCGTGAACATGAGCATGCGGCCCACGTGCGCGGCGTACTGCTTGCGGAGCTCCTGCGACTTCGCGTCGTCTTTCAGGTAGTAGTCGCGGTCGGGTAGACCAAGGCCGCCTTGGTCGATGGTCGCCATCTCGACTTTTGAGTCCTTGAAGTCCTCCTGCGACCCGAAGTTGAAGAGCGCGTCGACACCCATCGTGTGGAGCCGCGCCAGTTCGGCGACGAGATCCGCCGGTTTGGCCATGGCGGCGATGCGATCGAGCTCCGGCTGTACCGGCGCGAGCCCTTTCTGCTCCGCGGCGCTCTCGTCCATGCACGACGCGTAGAAGTCGCCGATCTTCTTCGAATCGGCCTCGGGCTTGGGATGGCTCGCCGCGTCTTCGAGGATCGTTCGCAGCGTCGCCTGATTGCGCTCGTCCAGCTCGTTCGCGCGGCCCCACGACGACTGATCGGCCGGAATCGGGTGCGTGGCGATCCATCCGCCGCAGGCGTACTGGTAGAAATCGACGCAGGGATCGGCAGTCTTGTCGATCGCCGTCAGGTCGAGGCCGGCGCTCTTGGCCGCGGCCGCCTGCTGTGCGTGCATGGGCGGCCCGAACAGGCTCCCGGCGCTCGCGACGAGCGCGGTCGTGGGCACCACGACGAACACGAAGGTCTTCAGCATTCTCAACGTTCTCATCTGATGGCTCTCCTTGACGCGATCTCTACCAGCCGGCATACGGTCGAATGCGGCGCTCGGCGAACGTGGTCATCAGCCGCCCACGCAGCTCGTTGGCGATCTTTCCCTGATTCAGCGGTTGCGTCTTGAACTTGGCGCGAACCGTGGCCCATCCGTCGGCCAGCGACTCGACCCCGACGATCTCGATCGGCGCGAGGAGGAGCGGCCCCCACGCGGGATCGCCCTCCATGGACGCCCCGACCTCGCGAATGGCGCCCGTCACGCGACCCATATTCTCTCCGTACGCGACCCGCATATCCACAATCGCGTACGCATACTGCTTGCTGAGGTTCGCGAGGGACGTGATCGTCCCATTGGGGAACACCTGCACGGCGCCTTCGTTGTCTCGCACGACGATCGTGCGGAGATTGATCTGCTCCACGGTGCCGCCGACCCCGTTGATGCGCGCGATGTCGCCGACGCGGACCTGATCCTCGAGAATGAGGAAGAACCCGGAAATGACGTCGCGCACGAGATTCTGCGCGCCGAATCCAATCGCCAGCCCCGCGATGCCGGCGCCGGTCAGGATCGGCAGCACGTCGATCGCCAGCTCGCGCAGCACCATCAGGATGGCGATGAAGCCGACGGTCACCGACACCAGGCTCGTCAGGATCGCGCCGAGCGTCGCCGCGCGCCGCTGCCACTCGAGATCGGTCTGCGCGTGGCGCCGTCCGAGCTTGTACTGCAGATGGTCGATCGCCAGATTCGCCGCGCGAATCACCGCGTAGGCGCCGCCGACGATGATCGCGAGATTGAGGCCGTGGCCGAGGACCCACCGCGCGATCACGCGCGGCTCCCATCGCGGCTCGCCCAGGCCGAAGCGCGCCAGCGCGAGCGACACGCTCGCCGCCGCGGCGACGCCGTAGGCGAGCAGCGTCAGCGCCCTGATGAGCGACTTCGCACGCGCGTCCACCGCCGCGCGGTTCTCCGTGCTGACGATGTCCAGCGCGTCGAGCACGCGGTGGACGACGCCGTGCATGACCCGCACGACGATCGCCGCGGCCACGAACGCGATCACGATCGCGCCGACGGTCGTGTAGCGCGCGTACGGCATCACAGGCGTTGAATCTTCAGGTAGTTGGCGTCGCTGCGCGTCAGGTCTGGACTGATGCTCACGAGCACCACCGCCGCGCCGGCGGCCACCAGCCCCCGCGCGACGAGCTGCGCCGAGATGAGCGCGCCCGCGGTGTCCACGTTCTCGCCGATGTCGGTGCACACCGGCACGACGCCCCAGTACAGCGCCAGCCGCCGAGCCGTGTCGTTCCGATCGGTCGTCGCGATGATCGGGGCGCGGGGACGCAGCGCCGACAGCCGGCGGGCCGTGCCGCCGCCTCGCGTCACCGCGACGATCGCCTGTGCGCCGCCGCGGTTGGCGAGCGTCACCGCCGCTTCGCACAGCGCCTCCTCGTGGCCGCCGCCAGGGCCCTGGCGCGCCCGAAGCGTCGCTTCGGCCGCCGGGCTCGTCTCGGCGTCGCGGATGATCGCGTCGAGCGTCTGCACGGCGCGGGCCGGAAACGCGCCGGTCGCCGTTTCTCCCGCCAGCATGATCGCATCCACGCCGTCGTCGACCGCGTTGGCGGCGTCGCTGACTTCCGCGCGCGTGGGACGCGCCTCGGTCGTCATCGATTCGAGGACCTGCGTCGCGACGATCACGGGAATGCCCGCGCGGCGCGCCGCGCGCGTGATCTCCTTCTGCGCCCGGGGCACGCGCTCGAGCGGCATCTCGAGCCCCAGGTCGCCGCGCGCGACCATCACCGCGTCGCACGACGCGACGATCTCGTCGAGCTGCTCGAGCGCCTGCGGCCGCTCCAACTTGGCGATGAGCGGCACGTCCGCGCCGCACGCGCCGCCGGCCTCCGTCATCAGCCGGCGCGCCGTCCGCAGATCGGCGGCGGTCTGCACGAAGCTGATCGCGATCATGTCCACGCCGAGCGATAGCCCGAACCTCAAGTCGTCGACGTCTTTCGGCGTGATCGCCGAGGCCGGCAGCGGCACGCCCGGCGCGCTGATGCCCTTGTGCTCCCCAAGCTCCCCGCCGTCCACCACCGTCGTCTGAATCTCGGAGCCGTCGGTGGCGTCCACCCGCAGCTCGATGCGGCCGTCGGCGAGGAGCAGCCGATCGCCGGGCCGGACGCCGTGGGCGAGCCCGGCGAAGGTCGTCGAGACGCGGCCCGCGGCGCCGGCGAAATCGCCCGTCACGATGCGGAGCGTCTCGCCTGGCTTCAACACCAGCGGCCGGCCGTCTGCGAGCGCACCGGTACGGATCTTGGGGCCGCCGAGGTCCTGGAGAATGGCGATCTCACGTTTCGCGCGCGCCGCCGCGGCGCGCACGCGGCGGTACGTCGCCGCCTGCGACTCGTGCGTTCCGTATGAGAAGTTCAGACGGACGATGTCGGTGCCGCCGGCGATGAGCGCGTCGAGCATCGCATCGGAATCGCTGGCCGGGCCGACGGTCGCGATGATCTTGGTGTGCCGCATGTACAATTGGTCAATTATGGGTCAAATCGTCCCCGATGCCATTGAGCGATATCTCGCCGGACTGAACCATCTCGCCGATCCCGTGCTGGAGGACATCGCGCGCACCGGCGTCGCGGAGGACCTGCCGCTCATCGACGCCGAGGTCGGCGCCCTTCTGCGGGTCTTGGCCACCGCGATTGGCGCGAAACGGATTCTCGAAATCGGCACCGCGGTCGGCTACTCCGGTATCTGGCTCGCCGGCGCGTTGCCGGCCGACGGCATGCTGGTGACGATGGAGATGGACGAGGAGCGCGCGCGCAGGGCGCGCCAGAACTTCGCGCGCGCGAGACTCGCCGAGCGCGTCAGCGTCATCGTCGGCGACGCGAAGATCATGATTGCGAAGGTGTCCGGGCCGTTCGATTTGATCTATCAGGACGGCGCGAAGAACCTGTACACGCCGCTGCTCGATCGCCTCGTCGCGCTGCTGCGGCCTGGCGGGCTGCTCGTCACCGACAACGTGCTGTGGAACGGCGAGGTGGCTCCGGGCTTCACGGAGCACCCGACGCACGACGTCGCCGATGGGCGCGCCATCGCGGAATACAACGAGCGGATCAACGCGCACCCGGCGTTGATGACGGCGACCGTCCCGCTGCGCGACGGCGTGGCCATCGCCGTGAAGCGCGGGTCGCCGGAGCTGAAGCCGATGCTCGACACGCTGGCGCGAGCCACGCACGCGCTGCGCGAGGCGGATTTCAATGACGACGCGAGGAAGTAGTCGTCAGTCGCACGTCACGAGTCGTCAGGCATGTTCGCGATGACCATCGAAGAATTCGGACGAAAGCTCCGCGCCCGCGAGGTGAGCGCCCTCGAGGCCACCGACGCGTGCCTGGCGCGCATCGAGGCCGGCAACGCGCGGCTGAACGCGTTCATTCTCGTGATGGCCGACGAGGCGCGCCACCAGGCGCGCGAGGCGGATCGCGAGATCGCCGCCGGGCGCGATCGCGGCCCGCTGCACGGCGTGCCGATGTCGATCAAGGATTTGGTCGACATGCGCGGCACCGCCACGACGGCGGCGTCGCGCGTGCGCGCCAGGCATGTCGCCGAGCATGACGCGCCGATCGTCGTCCATCTGCGGCGGGCCGGCGCCGTCGTGGTCGGCAAGACCAACCTCCACGAATTCGCCCTCGGCACGACGAGCGAGGACTCGGCGTTCGGACCCGCGCGCAATCCTCACGATGAGACGCGGTCGCCCGGCGGATCGAGCGGCGGCTCCGCCGCCAGCATCGTCGCCGGCATGGCGCTGGCCTCGGTCGGTACCGACACCGGCGGGTCGATCCGCATCCCCGCGGCGGCATGCGGCACCGTGGGGTTGAAACCGACATACGGCGAAGTGTCGGCCGACGGCGTCGTGCCGCTGGCCCGCTCGCTCGATCACGTCGGCCCGCTGGCCGCCAGCGTGGCCGACGCGTATCTCGTCTATCACGCGCTCCTCGGCGGCGCCCCGCCGCGTCCGCTCGCCGCGGCGCCGGTTCGCGGCCTGCGACTCGCCGTCCCGCGCGCGTACTTCTGCGATCTGCTGGACGACGAGGTGCGGACCGCGTTCGAGAACGCGCTCGGCCGGCTGCGCGACGGCGGCGCGCAGGTGCGTGACGTCGAGATTCGGCACGCGCGCGACATCGCGCCGGTGTATCTGCATCTCAGCCTCGCCGAGGCGGCCGCGTATCACGCGACGACGATCGATGAGCAACCGGATTCATACACGGCGCCCGTGCGGCTGCGGCTCGAGATGGGACGGCACATTCTGGCGGAGGATTACGTGCGCGCCCAGATTGGCCGCGAGGTCTTGCGGCGCGAAGTCGACGCGGCGCTGGCGGACCACGACGCGCTCGTGCTGCCGACGCTCCCGATTCCAGCGCCGCTCTTCGGCGCGAACTCGATGATGATCGGCGCGACGAAGGAACCGGTGCGCAGCTTGATGCTCCGGCTGACCCAGCTCTTCAATCTCACGGGACATCCCGCGATCTCGCTGCCGTGCGGGCTCACCTCGAACGGCCTGCCCTGCGCCCTGCAGCTCGCCGGCGCCCGCATGCAGACCGACGCCCTCCTCGGCGTCGCGCTCGCCTGCGAAACAGCGCTGCGGTGAACCAAGAACCAAGAACCGCTCATACATCAAGTCCGACCGCGCGCATCAGCGCGAGTGCGTTGCTGTGCTCGACGACGCCGGGGCGCATCCGGTAGTCGAACACCATCGCACCGTTTTCCAGCCGATCCTCGAAATGGACGTTCGCGCCGGCCGCGCCGAGCGAGGGCACGAGCTCGGTAAGCGCCAGATCGTGCGTCGTGACGAGACCGATCGCGCCTGCGCCAACAAGCGCGCCGATGATCGCTTCAGCGCCGATGCGCCGGTCGTAGGAATTGGTGCCGTGCAGGATTTCGTCCAGCAGGAACAACGCCGGCACTGGCCCGCGCGCGAGCTCCACGATGTCGCGGATGCGGAGGATCTCCGCGTAGAAGCGCGACCGGCCGGCCTGGAGCGAGTCCTCGAGCCTTAGCGTCGCCCCGATGGAGAGCGGCGACAATCGCAGGCTCACAGCCCTGACCGGCGCTCCGGCCTGCGCCAGCACGACGTTGACGCCGATCGCGCGAAGCAGCGTGCTCTTGCCCGACATGTTCGACCCGCTCACGATGAGCACCCGCGGTCCGCTGCCGCCGATCCGTACGTCGTTCGGGACCGACGACGCGTCGTTGAGGAACGGGTGCCGCAGAGCGGTCGCGTCAAACAGCGGCCCGTCGACGAAGGTCGGGAACGGATCCGACGGGTGCTCGTAGGCGTAGGTCGCGAGCGCGGCCAGCGCCTCCAGTTCGCCCACGACGCGGAGCCACTCGCCGACCCCTGGCCCGTACCTCGCGTGCCAGCGGTCGATGGCCGCCGCGAGCTGGCTGCGCAGCATGAGCACCAGCGCGATGGGTGCGAACAACTGATTGCGCGTCGAGTCCGCCCACGACACCAACCGCGCCAGCGCCGCAATGCGGCGGGACGGCATCACGTCGCCGGTGGCAAGCGCGTCGCGGAGCGCCGTCAAGCGAGCGGACGCGAAGGACTCGCGCTCGATGCGTTCGAGAAGTGCCGACAGCAGGACGAGTTCGCGTTCGGGCGCATCGGCGCGTGCCAGCACGCGCCGGACCTGGCGTCGCCAGATCAGCCCGATTGCCGACGGCACGAGAAGCCATGGCAGCAGGATATGGACACTGGCGGCGCCCGTGGCCGCGGCAACAAAGAGGGTGATGGTGGCGACGGCGCACGACGCAAACACAACCCGGACCCACACGGGGAAGCCGGTCGGAACCCCGGCCGCCCAGGCGGCGAGCACGCCCGTCCGCGCGACCGGCGTTTCGGAGGCGAGCACCGACAGCTCTTCGCGGAAGTCGATCATCGGCCGCAGCTCGTCGACGGCGGCCTGCCGGGCGCGCACCTCGTCGACCGGCGCGCCGCGGCGCAACCAGCCCGCGAGCGTCTCCTCCCCCGCCTCGGTTCGCGCCGTGTCGAGCAACTCGAAAAGCGACGCGCGGCCGAATAGATCGAGATCCCGCGCGTATGGGTGGTCTTCCAGGAACCGCGCGCCATCGCAACCCTTTCCCGCCCATCGCCCATCCAGCCGATTCGCACCGCACTCGTACAGGCTCCGAGTACAACGCGCCTGCTCGAGGTGATTCAGCACGCGCGCATGCACGACGACGAGCCCGATGAAGAACACGGTCGGGAAAAGCATCCACGCCGGCGAGATGCCGTTGTGTACCGTGAGCCAACCTTCCAGTGCCGCGAGCGCGACCACGGCGAGCCTGAGATTCGACACCAGCAGGTGCGCCCGTTCACCGCGTGCGACCGCCTCGCCGGAGGTCGCCAGCCTGCGCTCGTATTCGTCGTGTGGTTCGATCACCTTGCGAGGAGCTCGCGCGCAATGGTGACGTAATGCCGGACCGCAGCGTGAAGGTCCGCAATCGACACGTATTCGTTCGCCGTGTGCGCCGCGTGCACCGACCCCGGGCCGAAGAGCAGCGGCTCGCCCCACTGCGCGAGGAAGGGGATGTCCGTCGTGTACGGAAACACCGCAGTCTCGAAACCCGGCACCGTCGTCAGCCGCACCGGCGGCACGTCGAGCACGTGCTCGATGGCGACGGTTCGTTCGAGCGGCTGGACGGCACGGCGGACCTCGCTCGCGTCGCCCACCGTGCGGAACATCACTTCGGCTTCGGCCGACGGCGAGATGACGTTCGGCGCAACGCCGCCCGCGATGAGTCCAATCGAGTAATGCGTCTGGCCGAGTGTCGGATCCGCAGGGAGCGGCACCTCTCGCAGCGCCACGAGCGCGTCGAGCAGCTTGTCGATCGCCGAGTCGCCACGCTCGGGATATGACGAATGCGCCGCGCGGCCTGATGCGCGCAGCTTGAGGCGCAGGATCCCGCGCGTCGCGGCGCCGAGGCGATTGTCGGTCGGCTCGCCGTTGACCAGGAACCGGCACACGCTCCCGGCGTTGAAGAGGTTGGCGATCTTGGCGCCGTCGCTGCCGCGCTCTTCGCCGACGACAAACAGGAGGCCGACCCGCGTCTCACCCTGCCGGCGGAGCGCGTCCACCGCCGCGACCTGCGCCGCGAGGATCCCCTTCGCGTCGCACGATCCCCGGCCGTAGAGCCGAGCGCCCTCGACACGGCTCGGAAAGAACGGCGGCACGCAGTCGAAGTGCGTCGAGAGAACAACGGACGGCGGGCCGAGGGTGGCGAGCACGTTGAATCGCGCGCCGTCCACGGGCTGTTCGGTGACCGAAAACCCCTGATCGCGCAGGAAGGCCGCCAGCCATGCGCCCGCCTCGCCTTCTCGGCCCGTCGTCGAATCGATGTCGATGAGCGGAACCGCGAGCGCTACCGGATCCACGCTTCGAGCTCCGTGCGGGTGTCGGTACGCGAGTCGCGGTACTTGACGATGACCGGCGTGGCGAGCGAGAGGCCCCACTCCGGGCCTTTTCCGGCGGTGACCGCGCGCGCGCCGGGCACGACGACCGCGCCTTCGGGGATGATGAGCGGACGATCCGCGGTCGGCTTGATGATGCGGCCGTTCACGAGGTCGTACACCGGCGTCGAGCCGGTCAGCACGGTGCCGGCCGCGATCACGGCGCGCGTCTTGATGATGGCGCCCTCGTAGATGCCGGTGTTGCCGCCCACGAGCGCATCGTCTTCAACGATGACCGGGAGCGCGCCGATGGGCTCGATGACGCCGCCGATTTGCGCGCCCGCGCTGATGTGCACGCGCGCGCCGATCTGCGCGCACGAACCGACGAGCGCGTGGGAGTCGATGAGCGACCCCTCGCCGATCCACGCGCCGATGTTGATGAACATCGGCGGCATGCAGATGACGCCGGCCGCGATGTACGCGCCATCGCGCACCGACGATCCGCCGGGCACGATGCGCACGCCCGCCTGCGCGCCGGCGGGGAACTTCCGCATCGGCAGCGTGTCCTTGTCGTAGAACGGCCAGCGGCCGTGATCCATCGACGCGTCGACCGTGTCGCCGAACCTGAAGCCGAGCAGGATGCCCTGCTTCACCCAGGTGTTGACGCGCCAGCCGATCGGGCTCGCGGCGTCGGGCTCCGCGGCGCGCACCGTTCCCGACGACAACGCCTCGCGCAGCCGCGCGAACGCGGCCCGCGCCGCGTCGCGGTCGGCGGACGCGCCGGCCGCGGCCAGGTCTTGAATAGTGATTTGCAGATCAGGCATGCACGGGCTTCTTGAGGAGATCGAGATCCTTCAACACCTTGACGATCTTCTCTTTCGACGCCGGCGTCGGCGACACCATCGGCAGCCGGTACACTTCCTCGAGCAGTCCCATCGCGGCCATCGCCGCCTTCACCGGCACCGGATTTGCCTCGACGAAGTTGACCAGCAGGAGCGGCAGGATGCGCGCGTACACCGCGCGCGCGGCGGCAAAGTCGTTGCGCTCGGCCGCCTCGACCATCCGCGCCATCTCGGCCGGAATCTCGTTCGACGACACGGAGATGATGCCGCGCCCGCCCACCGCCATCAGCGGCAGCGTCAGGGCATCGTCTCCCGAGAGCACGATGAAGTCGGCCGGCACCGCGCCGCAGATCTCGCACATCTGCGTGACGTTGCCAGACGCTTCTTTCACGCCGACGATGTTGGGGATCGACGCCAGGCGCACGAGCGTCTTCACGTCGATGTTGAGGCCGGTGCGCCCGGGGACGTTGTAGAGCACGATCGGCAGCGGCGTGCTGTCGGCAATCGCGCGATAGTGCTGAAAGAGGCCTTCGGGCGTCGGCTTGTTGTAGTACGGCGTCACCGACAGCAGGCCGTTCGCGCCCGCCTTCTTCATCTCGCCGGCGAGATGGATCACTTCCTTCGTGTCGTAGCCGCCGGCGCCCGCGAGAATCGGCACCTGCCCCTTCGCTTCATCGACGAGGATTTCGACGATGCGCAGCCGCTCGCGCGGCGTGAGGGTCGGGTTCTCGCCCGTCGTGCCGCACGGCACGAGAAAATGGACCCCGGCGTCGATCTGCCGGCGTCCGAGACGCCGCACCGCCGCTTCGTCGAGGTCGCCGCTTTTCGTGAACGGCGTCACCAACGCCGTGCCGACTCCCGTCCATTGCGTTCTCATTTTTTACTCTCTCGCGGGGCCTCACCCCCGCTCGCTTGCCGTCGCTTACGCTCCGGAGCTTGCCGCGGCGGCTCGTCCGCTCAGTCAGCGGTTCCGCCCTGCCTGTCCCGCCTATCCCTGCCCGTCCCGCCTACAGTCCGAGCACGTCTCTCATTGTGAACCAGCCTCGCTTGCCTTTGATCCACTGCGCCGCGACGAGCGCGCCGCGCGCGAACGTGCTGCGATCGCGCGCCACGTGCGACAGGGTGATCGATTCGGCTGAACCGTCGAATCCGATCGTGTGCGTCCCGGGGATATGTCCCGCGCGCGTCGACGCGACGTCAATCGGCCGGGTGAAACCGGCGAGCTCCATCGCACGCTTCAGCGCAAGCGCCGTCCCGGACGGCGCGTCCTTCTTTGCCGCGTGGTGGGCCTCGTGCACAAACGCGCCGAAGTCGGCCTGCGCGGCGAAGAGCGCCGCCGCCTGCGCCACGACAGCCTCGAAAATCACGACGCCGGTCGAAAAGTTCGGGGCGGCCACGATGCCGGTGCCCGCAGCCGCCACCGCCGCGCGCACCGAGGCTTCGTCTTTCTGCCAGCCGGTGGTGCCGACGACGAGGTTGACGCCGCGGCGGGCCAGCGCTAGCGCGTTCACGGCCACCGCCGACCGAGACGAAAAATCGATCGCGACGTCCACGCGCGGCGCGCCGTCAAGATTGACGCCGGCCCCGGCTGACGAATGGCTGTCAATGATCCCGGCGACCTCGAAGCCGTAGTCGGCCGCGAGGCTCTCGACGAGCTTGCCCATCCGGCCGTGGCCCACGAGCAGGAGGCGCGTCACGTGACGGCCACTGTGCGGAAGAATTCGTCGTGCAGGCGCGTCATGGCTTGCGTGACGTCGGCGTCCCGCAGCACGAAGGTGATGTTCCGCCGCGACGCGGCCTGCGACACGAGCCGCAGCGGCACGCGGCCGAGCGACGCCACCGCCCGGCCAAACAGCGTCTGATCCACACGCAGATCCTCGCCGACCGCGCAGATGATCGCCATGTCCGGCTCGCACGAGACCTCGGCGAACTTGCGCAGGTTGTCGACGATCGCATCGAGCCGGCGCGTATCGTCCACCGTCACCGACACGCTCACCTCCGACGTGGTGACGACGTCGACGGCCGTCTTGAAGCGCTCGAACACTTCGAACAGCCGGCGCAGAAACCCGTGCGCCCCCAGCATGCGCGTCGACGTGATGTCGATGACCGTGACGCCGCGCTTGCACGCGATCGCGCTGAGCCGGCCGTCGGGCGGCCGCGCCTCGGCGGTGATGAGCGTGCCTGACACCTCCGGGCGCAACGAGTTCAGAATCCGGACGGGAATGTTCTTGCTCACCGCCGGCAGAATCGTGCTCGGGTGCAGCACCTTCGCGCCAAAGTACGCCAGCTCGGACGCTTCGGCGAACGACAGCTGCCGTACCAGCTGCGGCTCGGGAATGATGCGCGGGTCGGCGGTCAACATGCCGTCGACGTCGGTCCAGATCTGGATCTCGTCGACGCCGAGGCACGCGCCGATGATCGCCGCCGAATAATCGGATCCGCCCCGCCCGAGCGTCGTCGTCACCCCCTGGGCGGTCGCGCCGATGAAGCCGCCCATGACGGCCACGTGGCCGTCCGCCGCGAGCGGCCCGATCACCTCGTTCGCCCTCGCGCACGTCTGGGCCATCTCCGGCGTCGCACCGGTGTGCTCGGCGTCGGTCGTCATGATCGTCCGCGCATCGATCCAGACCGCCGGCACGCCGCGCTCCGCCAGCGCCGCCGCCACGATGCGGCTGCTCGCCAGCTCGCCGGCGGCCACCACGGCGTCGAGCGAACGGGGCGAGATCTCGCGCAGCACCGCGAGCGCGCGCACGAGGCCGATGATCGTGGCGAACTCTTCTCGAACGGCGGCGACGAGATCGTCCCGCCGCGTCCCGGTCGTCAGCGCCGAGGCGACCGAGAGATGACGCGCGAGGAGGTCGTCCAGGCTGGCCGCCGCCCGCTCGACGTCGCCGTCCTCGGCCAGACGCGTGGCCGCGATCAGCCGATCGGTCACCTCGGCCAGGGCCGACACGACGATGACGGGCGGTTTTCCCCCGCCGGACGACTCGAATCGGGCGCGCACGATGCCGGCGACGCGTTCGATCGCGGCCGCGTCGGCGACCGACGTGCCGCCGAATTTCATCACGACGCTCACAACAGTCCCTCGCGGTGCATCAGCTCGGCGTTCAGGATCGCCGCGCCCGCCGCGCCGCGAATCGTGTTGTGGCCGAGCGCGATGAATTTGTAGTCCAGCACCGGACACGGCCTCAGCCGCCCGATGCTGACCGTCATGCCGCCTCCGCGATCGACGTCGAGCGAGGGCTGCGGACGATTGGGCTCGGTCAGATACACGATCGGCTGCGCCGGCGCCGACGGAAGCCCGAGCTCCTGCGGCCGCCCTTTGAACGTGCGCCACGCCTCGACGATCGCGTCGAGCGAGGGCCGATGCTCGAGGCCGACCGACGCCGACAACGTGTGTCCGTTGTGCACGCCGACGCGCGTCGTTTGCGCGCTGATCGTCACGGGATGGAGCTCGATCCGCTTGTCGTTCAGGCAGCCGAGGATCTTCTTGGTCTCGGTTTCGATCTTCTCTTCTTCGCCGCCGCCGATGAACGGAATGACGTTGCCGAGAATGTCCCACGACGCCACGCCAGGATACCCCGCGCCCGAGATCGCCTGCATCGTCGTCACGATGGCCGTCTTGAGTCCAAAGGCGCGCAGCGGCGCGAGCGCCATCGCCAGCACGACGGCCGCACAGTTCGGATTGGTGACGATCCGGCCTTTCCAGACCGCGCCTTGCGCGCCGAGCAGCGCCAGATGATCCGCGTTGATCTCGGGAATGAGCAGCGGAATCGTCGGCTCCATCCGGTGGTTGCGCGCGTTGCTGACGACGATGTGGCCGGCGGCGGCAAAGGCGGCTTCGATCTCGCCGGCGACCGACGAGTCGAGACCCGAGAAGACCAGCTGTGGCGCGCGGCCCGGCGTCGCCGCGTCGACGTCGAGGTCGCCCACCTCGTCGGGCAGCGGTGCGGCGAGACGCCAGGCCGCGGCCTCGCGGTACGCCTTGCCCTCCGATCGCTGGCTGGCGCCGAGCCAGGCGACACGGAACCACGGATGGCGCGCCAGCAGCGCGACGAACTGCTGGCCGACCATGCCGGTGGCGCCGAGGATGCCGACGGGAATAGTGGGCATAAAGTGACGTTCGAAAACTGGTGAGTATAACATTACCAAATTGCTGCGATCTCTTTTTTACGCCTGGGAACGCCACCTTGTGTCCATCAGCAAGGATCGCGTCGTCAGACCCTTCGAATGGGGGCTCGATTGGATTCCCGAGACCGGGCGGCCTGCGGGCGCGCCGCCCGAAGCGATCGGCGACTGGGTGGCGCAGGTGATGGCGGATACCGATGCGTTCTTCACGCCGGCGCCGACCGATCGCTACCGTCTCGACGCGCCGGCTGACGGCGAGCGGCGGCTGACGTTTCCCAGCGCCTTCGACACGCCGCACCCGGAGAACAACACCGTGTACTGCCGCTATTTTCCGGCCGCGCGGGCCGGACGCCCGGGCGCGCCGCGGGCGGCGGTGATCGTGCTGCCGCAGTGGAACGCCGATCGCGGCGGACACGTCGGCCTCTGCCGCCTGCTCGCCTGGAGCGGCATGAGCGCGCTGCGCCTCAGCCTTCCCTATCACGACGAGCGCATGGCGCCAGAGCTCACGCGCGCCGACTACATCGTCAGTTCGAACGTCGCGCGAACGGTGCAGGTGTGCCGTCAGGCGGTGCTCGATGCGCGGCGCGCGATCGCGTGGCTCGCCAAGCAGGGGTACGACCGGATCGGCATCCTCGGCACGAGTCTCGGATCGTGCCTGTCGCTCCTGACGACGGCGCACGAGCCGCTCATACGGGCGCAGGCGCTCAATCACATCTCGCCGTATTTCGCCGACGTCGTGTGGCGTGGCATCTCGACGAACCATGTGCGGCGCGGCCTCGACGGCCACATCGAGCTCGATCTGCTGCGCGCGCTGTGGAAGCCCATCAGCCCGCGGTGGTATCTCGAGCGGGTCCGCGACCGCCAGACGCTGCTCGTCTACGCGCGGTACGATCTGACGTTTCCGCGCGACCTCTCGGAAGATCTCGTGAACGAATTCGCCGAGCGCGGGATTCCGTGCGAAGTGGTGGTGCTGCCGTGCGGCCACTACACGAGTGGCAAGGCGCCGTTCAAGTTCGTCGATGGATGGGTGCTGACGCGATTTCTGAAACGAGCGCTGCTTGGGTCCGCCTAGAGGTACTTCAGCAGTCCGCGCAGCGCGTTGTACAGCACGTCCGCCAGATCGCGCACGAGCGGCGAGATTTCGCCCTCGTTGACCGCGTTGGCGACGGTCACGGGATTGGTGAGAAACAGCCAGATCGTCGCCGACGCCAGCACGGTGCTCACGACGGCGACGACGCCGAACACGCTGGCGCTGATGCGTTGAATGATCACATCACACCTGAAGCACGATCTTCCCGAACTGGCCCGACTCCTCGAGCCGGCGCTGCGCCTCGGCGACCTCGACGAGCGGATAGGTGCGATCGATCACCGGTCTGAGCTGTCCGGCGAAGAAGAACCGCGCCGCCCGCAGCATCTCGCCTTTTGAGCCCATGTACGATCCGTGGATCGTGAGCTGCTTGACGAACAACGCGCGCAGGTCGAGCGCGGCGTTGAACCCGGTCGTGGCGCCGCAGGTCACCAGACGGCCGCCCCGGGCGAGCGATCGCACGCTTTGGGGCCACGTGGCTTCGCCAACATGTTCTATGACGACATCGACGCCCCGCCGGTTCGTCAGCCGCTTGATCTCCTCGGCGATGTCCTGCTTATGGTGGTGGATCACCTCGAAGGCACCAAGCGATCGCGCGCTCTCGAGCTTCGCCTCCGTGCCGGCGGTGGCGAACACCCGGGCGCCGAAGAGAAACGCGAGCTGAATCGCCGCCTGGCCCACTCCGCTGCCGGCCGCGAGCACGAGCACGTCCTCGCCGCGCTTGAGTTGGGCGCGCGTGATCAACATGTGCCAGGCGGTCAGGAACGTCAAGGGGAAGGCGGCCGCCTGCACGAAGTCGATGTCGTCGGGCAGCGGCACGAGATTCTGCACCGGCACCTTGACGAGCTCGGCGTACCCACCCGCGTGATTGAGATACCCCAGCACTTCGTACCGCGGGCATTCGTTGTCCTTGCCCGACAGACACGCCGCGCAGCGGCCGCAGCTCACGCCCGGCTGCAGCATCACGCGCCGGCCGACGGCGACGTCGGGCGCCGTCGACGCGACCACCTCGCCGGCGACGTCGCTCCCCGAAATGTGCGGCATGGGAAACGTCACGCGCTCGAGGCCGCGCCGCTCCCACAGGTCGAGGTGATTGAGCGCGCAGGCGCGCACACGGACGAGCACCTCGCCCGGCGCGAGCTGCGGATCGGGCGCCTCCTCATACCGAAGGACCTCCGGCCCGCCATGTTGATGAAAACGAACAGCTTTCACTGGAGAAGCCAGTCTATCAAACGAGAACGGCAGCCACCGGGCATTCGGGGCATGCGGCGCGACAACTGTGAAACCGGGTGCGCGGGGCTGCTCAGAACGTCGTGGCGGAGAGGACGACGGGCTGGCCAAGGCCCAGCCGCTCGAGATCGGGGCCGATCGCGTCGAGATCGCCCACCACGAGCGTCACGAGGCGCGAGGGATCAAGATGCCGCGCGGCGGCGGCGGTGGCCGCGGCCGCGGTCACCGCCTCCACCCGCGGGACATACTGCGCAAAATAGTCGTCGGGCAGGTCGTACAGCGCGATCTGCATCGCGGCGCGGGCGATCTGCTCCGGCGTCTCGAAGCTGCGCGCGTAGCCGCGCGTGAGCGCCGCCACGCCGAGGGCGAGCTCGGCCTCGGTGATCGGCCGCGGCCCGCGAATCGCCGCAATCTCGTCGAGCGACTCCGCGATCGCGCGGGCCGTGCCGGCCGTCTGCACGCTGACCTGCAGGGAGAAGGGACCCTTCATGCGGCGGAAGTCGAACGCGGTGCGCGCGCCGTAGGTCAGTCCCTTGTCCTCGCGCAGATTCAGGTTGATGCGGCTCACGAACTGGCCGCCGAGCACCATGTTCGCCGCGACGAGCGCGTGATAATCCTCGGTATGGCGAGCGGCGGACACCTGTCCGATGCGCAGTTCCGACTGCGGCGCGCCAGGCCGCGGCACGACGTGCAGGCGCGCGGCGGCGGCCGGCGACTCGTCGCGGACGGCGAGGTCCTGCGCGGCGCCGTGCCATCCGCCGAACGCGTCGCCCGCCAGCCGGCGAATCTCTTCGTGCTCGCAGTCGCCGACGGTAATCAGCGTGGCGATCGAGGGGGTCATCTCATTCGCGTGAAACGCCCGCACATCGTCGACCGTCATGCCCGCGAGCGACGGTTCGCTGCCCATTGGCGTGTGCCCGTACGGATGGTCGCCGTAGAGCAGCCTGACGAAGGCGCGGTCGGCCACCGCGCCCGGTATGTCGCGCAGCTGCGTCAGGCGGTGCAGCCGCAACTGGCGGACGCGGGCAAAGTCGGCGTCGGCCAGGCTGGGGCGCGCCGCCATGTCCGCGACGATCGCCAGGCCCTGCCCCGCAAACCGGCTGAGCGTCGTCACGCTCAGCGCGGAGCCGTCCGATCCGATGTCGTTGTCGAACTGCGCGCCGAGGCGCGCGAGCGCCTCGTGCATCTCGATCGCCGAGCGCCCGCCGCTGCCTTCGTCGAGCATGTCGAGCGTGATCGCGGCGAGCCCTTCCTTGCCGGGCGGATCGCTCGCCGACCCTCGGCGGACCAGAAGAATTGACGTGACGACCGGCACGGCGGCGTGGCGCACGGTCCAGACGTGGAGGCCGTTCGGCAGCCGCGACTTCTCGATCGCCGGGAAGATGAACGGCCGGCCCCGTCGAGCCTCGGGCAGCTGAGAGCGATTGACGATCACGACACCTTCGCCGGAATGGAGTCCGGAATCGCAAGCTCGATGCGGCCGCGCGGGATGACGCTCAGCGTGACGCGGCGGGAGGGCTGAAGATACGTCGCGGCCGCCTGGCGCACCGACGCCGCGGTCGCGCCGTTGTAGCGGGCGAGATCGCGGTCGAAGTACGCCGGGTCGCCCACGAAGACGTTGTAGGCGTTCAACTGGTCGGACTTCCCGCCGAAGCCGCCGACCGTCTGCAGCCGGAACATGAACTGCGATTCCGCCTGCACGCGCCCGCGGTCGATTTCCTGGCTGGTCGGCCCCTCGGCGGCCAGACGCGCGATCTCGTCGAGCATCACGCGCTCGAGCTCGGCGAGGGCGTGCCCCGGCGCCGCCGTCGCCGCGAGCTGCAGAAAGCCGCCGATCTCGCGCGAATTCTGAGAGGCGGAGACGTCGGTGGCGATGCGCTCGTCGAACACGAGCCGCCGATAGAGACGCGACGTCTTGCCGTTGGCCAGGAGATCGGCGATCAGATCGAGCTCCGCGTCCTCGGCGGCAAACATCGCCGGTGTGAGCCACGAGATGTACAGGCGCGGCAGCTCGACGCGGTCGTCGAGCCAGAGCCGCTGCTCGCCGTCGAGGGTCGCCGCCGCGCGCACCGGCTCGACGCGCGGCCCCGCCGGAATCTCCTCGAAGTACGCGCTCACGAGCGCGAGCGCCGCCTCGGGATCGATGTCGCCGGCGAGCGCGATCGACGCGTTGGCCGGATGGTAGTACCGCTGGAAGAAGGCGTGCACTTCGTCCAATCGCACGGCTTCGAGATCCGCAATCTCGCCAATCGTCGTCCAGTGATACGGATGATCGGGCGCGAAGAGCGCCGCGAGCATCGCCATCGAGGCGAGGCCGTATGGACGATTCTCGTAGTTCTGGCGCCGCTCGTTCAGCACGACGTCGCGCTGGTTGTTGAACTTGGCCTCGGTCAGCGCCGGCAGCAGAAAGCCCATGCGGTCCGATTCCATCCAGAGCGCGAGCTCGAGCGCACCCGACGGCATGACTTCCCAGTAGTTGGTGCGATCGGCGTTGGTCGATCCATTCAGCGAAGCGCCCGCGCCCTGAAGCGGATGAAAGTAGCCGCGGTCGTAGTGCTGCGATCCCTCGAACATCAGGTGCTCGAAGAGGTGCGCGAATCCGGTGTGGCCCGGCCGCTCGTTCTTCGATCCGACGTGGTACCAGAGGTTCACGGCGACGATCGGGCAGGTGTGATCCTCGTGCAGCAGCACGTCGAGGCCGTTGGCGAGCGTGTGCTTGGTGAACCCGATGTTCAACGGCCCATGCTCAACGAAACGACCCGCAGCTCGGCATTGCGGTGCCGTAATACGGATTGGCGAGCGTCGACCCTTCCTGCAGCCACGGCTTGAGCACCATCGGACAGAACGCGATGCGCACATCGGGCGGCGGCGTGAGATGCAGGCCGTCCATGTAGGCGACGATGGCCTCGCTCAGCGCGCCGAAGCGGTCGCGCGTGTCCGCGAGCTCCGTGGTCGACGTGAGCTGCACCGCCGCCATGTCGATCTTCATAGCCGGCGCGCCGAGGGCGCTCGCCGCCGTCGCGATGTTGCCGGCGTTCGCCTTCACATCGTCCACGCTGTCGCGCGCGAGCGAAGCCTGGATCTTGAGATACGGATCGACGATCGACTGCGGCATCTGCCCGCCGGCGGGAGGCGTATTGCCCGTCTGCGGCGCGGGCGCGCACGCGGACGCCAGCACGCCCACGAGCATCATCACGCACGCAAGCGCCGTAAGAAATAGCTTCATCGGACAACCGTCAGCGGAATCGTGGCCGGGCGGCTGAAGCTCGCAATCGACACCTGCGCGGCCGTCCGCTCGGCGGCCGCCATGAATGCCTGCGCCGCGGGCGAATCCGGCTCGCTGATCATCAGCGGCACGCCGACGTCGCTGCCCTCGCGGATCGGCTGATAGATCGGCACGCGGCCCAGAAAGGGAATGTTCAACTCGGCCGCCATCTTCTCGCCGCCGCCGTGGCCGAAAATGTCCGCCTCGTGCCGGCAGTTCGCGCACACGAAGTAGCTCATGTTCTCGACGATGCCGATCGGCGGGATGTTGAGCTTCTTGTACATGGCGATGGCGCGGCGGCTGTCGGCGAGCGACACCTGCTGCGGCGTCGTCACGACGATCGCGCCGGCGACGGGCACCGACTGGCTGAGGCTCAACGCGACGTCGCCGGTGCCGGGCGGCAGATCGATCACGAGATAGTCGAGGTCGACCCAGCGGACTTCGCGGAAGAACTGCTGCAGCGCGCCGTGCAGCATCGGCCCGCGCCAGATGATCGGCGCGTCGTCGGCCGTCAGAAACGCCATCGAGACGACCTGCAGGCCGTACTTCTCCGCCGGCACGATCTTCTCGCCGTCGGTCGTGAGCTGCTCGCCCTTCATGCCGAGCATGATCGGGACGTTCGGGCCGTAGATGTCGGCGTCGATCATGCCGACCTTGCCGCCGCACTTGGCCAACGCGATCGCGAGATTCACGGCGACCGTCGTTTTTCCGACGCCGCCTTTGCCGGCGCCGACCGCGATGATGTTCTTGACGCCGGGAATCGGCGAGCGCGTGCTGTCGCCGCCCACCGCTTCGCGCACGCGCGCGGACATGTTGACGTCGACCGCCGACACGCCCGGCAGCTGCGCGACCGCGGCGCGCGCCTGATCGCGCATCTGTTCCTTGACCGGACATGCCGGCGTCGTCAGCTCGATCGTGAAGGCGACGCGGCCGCCGTCGATCGTGAGGTCCTTGATGAAGCCGAGGCTGACGATGTCCTTGTGCAGATCGGGGTCGGTGACGACCTTGAGGGCATCGAGCACGGCCGCCTGTTGTACTGGCATCACCCAAGAATATCGGCTTTGGCGCGTGAATAACAAGGATGCTACACTCCGCGAACCGTGCCGCCGGAGCGCGCGCGCCCTCTCAACATGCCAGAGACCACGCCCGACTCGGCTGAACCCAATCGCGGCGTGATGATCGTGCTGGCCTATCTGTGGCTGCTCGCGCTCGTGCCGTTGCTGCTCGACAAGAGCGACCGCGAGGTCCAGTGGCACGCCAAGCACGGCATCGTCATCATGATCGCGGAGCTCGCCGCGCTGCTCTTGTACATTGTGATCACGAGCATCATCAGCCTGGCGGCGCTCGGCGTCGGCTGCGTGTTGAGCCTGTTCCTCGTGTTCGCGTGGGTCGGCGTGCTCGCGCTGCACGTCGTCGCCATCGTGAAAGGCCTCAACGGCGGGCGCCTCATCATTCCCGGCGTCAGCGAGTACGCCGACCGGCTGTGAAACCAGCGGTCGCGGCCATTGTGATCGCCGTCGGCGTGCTGGCACTCCGGGGACAAGCGATCGCGATCGGCGGCATCCACGTGTATCAACGCACGCTCGCGCCGGTGGCGGCGCACGTCGGCCTCCGCTGCCGCTTCACGCCGACATGCAGCCGCTACGGAGAAATCGTGATCGCGCGCGACGGTTTGGTGCGTGGCGGGTGGAAAGCGGTGAAACGGATCGCGCGATGCGGACCGTGGACGGCGGCCGGAACGGTGGACGAACCCTAGCGCGATCAGCCGTTTTCGACGAACAGCTTCTTGCCTTCCTCGTTCAAGAGGACCCACAGCGTATAGCAGCCGAGCGCGGTGCCGTAGGGTAGCAGCAGCAGGTCGATCGCGCCGAGCACGAGCGCGAGCACGCGCGCGGCGTGATGGCGCCGGCGCAGCGGGATGCCGACCGCGACGTGCGCCAGCCCCCAGACGATCGCGATGACGGCGAGCGTCATGAACGCGGCCGCCGTCACGCCGGCGGCGAACTGGCCGCCGCCCCCGCGGCTCGCCGACGTGATGATCGACGCGGCGGCGACCGCGAGCGCGAGCGTCGACAGCCCGACGAGCGTCGTCAAAATGCCCCAGATGATGAAAAGGACGCCGACGAAGTCGACGTGGGAGGACAACTCAGGCGGCGGATCGAATGGCGACCCGCACTTCGACGCGCACCGGCGCGGCGTGAGGAGAGCTGAGGCGGAAACGGATGCGCGCGCCGTCGGCGATCCGCGGGGGCACGGCCAGACGGACCGCGTAGCGGACGAGCGACTCGCCGCTGCCGCAGCAGCCCTCGCACGGCTCCGTCCACGTCTCGCCGCGGCCGCCACAGCGCTCGCACATGCCGCGGATCGGCACCTCGAGCGGCATGACAAGACCGCGCCACGCGTCTTCCCGCGAGAGCGACACGTCGGTCAGCACGAGGTCGGCGTCGGCGCGTTCGCCGAGAAACGCGTCGCGCATCCGATCGACGGCGTGGCCGACCGACGGGAAATCGATGGCGATCTCGTCCGCAAAGCACTCGTGCATCACGTCCCGCTAAAGATAGGAGCGGCCTCCCCGCTTGTCAAGATTACTCACGGATGGTAGCGTTATTTTGGTCGACAACAATCATGCCCACGAAGGAATGCCCGCTCTGCGGCGAGTCGATGCACCTCCGAATGAGCGAAGCCGTCGTGCAGGTGCCGGGCAATCCACAGCCGCTCACGCAAAACGTACGTGAGTGGGTGTGCCCCGAGTGCGACTACTTTGAAGAGGCCGATGCGGATGAAATGTAGGTACCGGCGCCCGCCTCAACGCGCGCCGATTGTGAGCAGCACTTCCTTGCGAAGGGTATCTTCGAAGTCCTCGAACTTCAGCGCCGTTTCACACTCGTCGCACAGCACTTCGAGAACCGCCGGCTGAGTTTCTTCCGTTACTTCCACACGGCCGTCTTCGACCCGGACGACGTGCATTTGCAGCGTCTTGACCAGAAAATTCCGGTCGTTGCCGCAACTCGAACAAGTCAACGCCACGTAAGACTCCCTCACCCCTGACAGGGGGCGTCTGACATCCAAAAACTCGATTCTATGTAATGGTTGGGACGGACGCAACGACAATTTCGGCCTGAAACGCCGGATCTTCGCAAAATCGGCCAAAATTTGATAACTTTTCGTCCATGCCGACCACGACCGGTGCGTACGAAATCCACAGCGAGGCCCGCGGACCGCACTGGATCGCCTGGGTGACCCGCGGCGCCGGATCCACGCCGGACCGATCGATCGTGCTCATCGGCGCATCGAAAGATGAGGCCGAATCGCGCGCCCGCCAGTTCGCCGAGCAATCCTCATATTAAGCCGGGGTAGGTGGCCTTCCCGTCCACGACGCGGGCGAAGTCGGTCAGCGTGTGCGCCGGCGCCGCGCTGGCGGACATGATGTGCGCGACGTCGATGCCGCGCGCCACCAGCGCGTCGGCCGTGAGCTGCCGGTGGCACCGCCACCAGACCGCCTCCGCGCACATGATCGCCGTGATCGCATCGGCAGACCAGGCGACGAGCTCGTCGAGCGCGCCGACGAATTCCCTCGTCTGCATGTAATCGGCGTAGCCGCGGAAGCCTTCATGCCGCCACGCCGTGTTCGACGAATCATGCCGCGCCTTGCGGTGGCCGCCGAGGCCGGAAAGATGGCGATAGGTGATGCCCGCCGCCGGGAGCGACGCCGAGAGCGCGTCGGCGGCGAAATGCGGATGCCGCCGCGAGCGCGGCACCGAACGGATGTCGGCGAGCTGCCTCACGCCGTGCGCGTTCAACAGGCCGATGAACTCGTCGAGCGATCGTGTGGAATGCCCGATCGTGTAGATCATTGGTGGCTAGGGGCTGGTGGCTGGTGGCGCTGAGATCACGCTTCCCTCGAGTCTCACGATAGCCGATCGCGGCAGCACGCCGCCCAGGCTGCCCGGGCCCGCCTTGAACGCGCCGTTCTTCACGACGGCGGAGAGATACAGCCGATCGCGCGCGCGCGTCAGCGCGACATAGAGCAGGCGCTTGGTCTCCTCGCGTTCTCGGGCCGGCGTATCTTCGTCGGCTTCCGACTCGAAATCGCCAATCGCGACCGACGGCGTGCCTCGTCCGTCGTTCAGCACGCGAATCGGCGCGCGCGGTCCGCCGGTCCCGCGTCCGATATTGACGACGAAGACGATCGGGAACTCGAGGCCCTTCGAGGCGTGCACCGTCATCAGATTGACGGCGTCGAGCGCGTCGATGACGGCATTCGATTCGTCGCCGAGCGCGAGCTGTTCCAGGTGGTCGGCGATCCGCGCGAGCGTCGCGTAGCCGCGGTTCTGAATGCGGCGGACGAGCGCCCGCAGCTTCTTCAGATTCTCGCGCGCCTGCCGGCGCCGCGGGCCGCGTGTCTCGAACGCGTACGCTGTCTCGCGCAGAATCGCGTCGAGCAGCTCCGCCGGCGTGGCGAGGTCCACCTGCGCGAGCCAGCGCGGCAGCGCCTCGCGGACGCGGGCGAGCACGGCGCGATCCTCAACCTCGAGCGTCTCATCCGCCGTTGGCGTGTCGACCGCCGTCAACGCCTGCGCGAGCCGCGGAGCGAGCGACGCGACCGCCCGATCGGACAGCCGCAGGATGCGTGAGCGCATGAACGCCGCGGCGCGCATGTCCGAGGTCGGCTCGGCCAGGAACCGCAGCAGCGCGATCGCATCCTGAATTTCGTCGGCATCGAAGAAGCCGAGCCCCTTGTAGACGTAGGTCGAGACGCCGCGGCGATCGAGCGCGGCCTCGTACTCGCGATGGCTGTCGCGCGATCGAAAAAGGACGGCGATGTCGCCGGCCGTCGCCGCGCGGGCGATGCCGGTGTCCCGGTCGCGGAGGGCGGTCGCTGTCGCAAGGAGCCGGACGATTTCATCGGCCACCCGATCGGCGGCTCCTTCGACCGTGTCCGAGGCGATGAACCCGACGGCCTCTTGCGGGCCCTGCGGCGGCTCTTCAATCGGAAAGCGATCGCGCCCGTCGTAACGAAACGCGTCCCGCCGCTGGTCGTCGCTCGTCTTCGCGATCTCGGCGAACAGATCGTTCACGAACGCGAGCAGCGCCGGCGCCGCGCGAAAGCTCACCGAAATGGCGTGGCGCGGCTGGCCGTCCGGACGCAGCGTCTCGATGAAGTCGGCGGCGTCGCCGAGCACCGCGGACTCGGCGTCGCGAAAACCGTAGATCGACTGCTTGCGATCGCCGACGACGAAGATCGACGGCGGCAGGGCGTCGGCGGCGGCGCCGAAGCCTTCACCCCAGCTTTTCACGAGCAGCGACACGAGCTCCCACTGCGCGCGGCTGGTGTCCTGGAACTCGTCGACGAGCACGTGGTGATACCTCGCCTCGAGCTTGTAGCGGCTGCGCGAGAACTCCTCCATCTGCCTCAAGAGATCGACCGCGCGCGACAGCACTTCCGAAAAGTCGAGGACGGCGTGCGCTTCGAGCGTCCGGACGTACTGGCCGGTGGCGATGTGGAACATCCGCCAGACCCCGCGCGACAGGATTGCATTCAGGTCGCGCCGGAACGCCTTCACCGCGTCCATGATCGCCGGCGCGATCGACTCGACGCCGGCTCGATGTCCTTTCCACGCCGCATCGGAGCGGCACTGGTCTTTCTTGAACTCACTCTGGCCGAATCCTGCCGCCTTTCGCGGCTTGCCATCTTGCGTCAGAAAGTACCCGCGGATGCGATCGACCAGCATCCGGAACGCCGCCTGCTGCTCGCGTGTGTCGAACGGCGCGTCGTCCGATTCGCAGAGCCGCGCCAGATCGACCGCCAGCATCGCGAAATGCGGATGGCCGAGGGGACCGTCGTCGAGGAACGTCCGGATGCCGCCAGGGACTCCGAGGAGCAGATCACGCAGACGCTGGGCGGCGCGTCGACACGCCGCCGCGGGCGTCAGATCGCGCGGGCCGAATTCCAGGAAATTGCGCAGCACGTCGCGGGCGACGAGCCGGCGATCGAGCAGCGCCGAGAGCCCGGCGCGCAGCCGCCGCTCTCCCAGCTGCACGTACACCATCGCCACGTCGTCGTCTTCCCGCGCGAGATGGCGGCCGATGCGCAGCGCCCGGTCGAGCGCCTCGTCGACCAGACGCGGGATCTCGGTTTCATCCGCGAGGTCGAACCCGGGATCGACGTCGGCTTCGAGTGGGAATTCGCGGATGAGCGACAGGCAGAAGGCGTCAATGGTCGAGATCGCGATGTCGCCGAGCCGCTCGCGCAGGTCGCGCCAGCGGGCCGCATCGAGCTGCGAGGTGCGGCTCGCTTCGCGCAGGCGCGCGACGATGCGCTGCCGCATTTCGGCCGCGGCCTTCCGCGTGAACGTGATCGCGAGGATGTTGTCGGGGGCGACGCCCGCGAACAGCAGATTCACGTAGCGCTCGACCAGCACGCGGGTCTTCCCCGTGCCGGCCGACGCCTCGAGGACGACGTTCTCCGCGGGATTGGTCGCGTGACGCCGCGCGTCCGCGTCCGCGAGTGGCCGACCGTCGTCAAACGGCAGGCGCGCGTCAGACGTCACCGACGTAATCCTTCCGGCACACGGCCGTAAAGCTGCAGAAGCCGCACAGGAACACGTCGGTCGGGGTCGGCGGAAACTCGCCGCGCTCGATGCCGTCGACCGCGCCGACCAGCTTCTCCTGCGCGGCCTTGAGGACGTCATCGCGATCCGCACGGGCGGTGAACAACGGGTAGATGCGTTTGGGCCCGCGGAACGCGATGTACGCCGCCTCGCCGAGCGTCCAGCTGCGGCCGTGGTGCACCGTCAGCCGCTGCTCGGCGCACACGCCGTAGATCGGCAACTGCAGCGCCCGCGTCTTGCTCGGCGCCGACGACAGCTTGTAGTCGATCAGCCGGAACGTGCCGTCGGCGAGCAAATCAAGACGATCGGCGATGCCGCGCAGCGCGATGCGGCGTGGGCCGTCCGGGCCCGCGAGCTCGAACTCCCCGTCGAGCGCGTACTCGAGCAGGCGCTCGACGACGTCGACGGGCCGCTCGGCCTCCATCCTGAACACGATCTCGCCGAGGCCCGCCGCCACTCCAGAGCCGAGCAGACGCGTGCGCTCGAGCGCGGCTTCCGCCTCGGGCAAACGCGTCAGATGCCCTTCGACGATGTCGGAAAAGAGGGCGCGCGCCGTGTCGAGATTGTCCGGTGTGATCGCACGATGGCCGCGTTCCTGCCACGTCGCGAAGAACGTCTGAAACACTTCGTGGATGAACCGCCCCTGCTTCTTCGGATCCATCACCTCGTCGTCGTCGGGCTCTTCCTGGAGGCGAAGGACGTACTGCGCGAAGAACTTGAAGGGACAGGCGAGGTACGTCTCGATGGCGCTGACCGAGAGCCGCCGCGGGCGTTGCGCCCCTGCCTGGCCGTGATAACGCGAGTCGGCCTGCGGCGTGCGCGCCAGCCGCATCGACGCCCAACCCGCCGCCGGGCCCTCGAGCAGATCGATCGCCGGCGGCTCGAGCGACAGCGCTTCCTCGACAAAGACGCGGGCCGCAGGCGGCGGCTCGACTTCGGTGACGGCCAGGCGCGCGCGGCCGAGGTCGTCGACGAGAGACGACGGTTCGACCAGCGCCTCATCGTCGAGCGTGAACGTCGAGAGGGCGACCCGCTGCACCGGCGAGCGCACGAGATCGACAAAGGCGGCAGTCGCCGCGCCGCGCCGATCCTTTTCCGACGGCCACCCGAGCGACGCGAGCATGGCGGGCGGATAGAAAATGTTGCGCCGCGGCCGCTCGGGCCACTCGCCTTCAATCAGTCCGACGATCACCGCTTCGTCGAAATCGCCGTACCGCGCCGCCTGGGCGTCGAGGAGCTGGAGCCCGGCTTCGCCGGACTCGGGCACGAACGTTTCGTCCTCGATCCAGCGCCGGACGTCGGGCGCGATCTCGTCGATGGTCACGTCTCGATCGTCGTGGTCGGCGTGCGCCGCCGCGAGCGACTCGAGAATGCCGGTGATGGCCGCCCGCGCGCGAAGCTGACGAGCGGCGGACGCCGGGTCGCCGAGTGTCTCCGGCCCGCGCACATGCGACGCGAGAAACGACGACAGCCGTGCGAGCTGGATCGAAGCGGGCGCCGGCTCGAGCAGCGCCTGCAGCGCCTCGGCGGCCTCGACGACGATGCGCAGCGCCGGCCGCGCCGCTTCGTCGCCGTTCCAGTTGCCGGCGAGCACGCGCAGCCGATCGCGCTCACCCAGGTATCTCGCATCGCTCAGCCCGCGGTCGAGCGCGGCGATCGCATTCGGAGACAGGTCTCCGTTCGGTCCGCGCGCACCTGCCGCCCACTCGAAGTGCGGCGATCGAAGCAGCGCGACCGACGCGTCGCGCGTGAACTGCGATGACACGAACTCGATCACGACGTCGAGCGCGGCCGCGAACGGCTCGGCCGCGAGCGGCAGAGCGTCGAAGGTGTGATACGGAAGGCCCGCGCTGCCGAATACCTCGCGAGCCAGATATAAGTACGGCAGCGGCCGCTTGAACACGATCGCCGTGCGGTCGAGACGCCCGGGAGCGGCCGCGGCTTTCACGCGGCGCGCGACGACCACCAGCTCCTCTTCGCGATCGCGGCTCACGAACAGCGGCAGGTCGCCCGATCCAGCCGGCGCGATCAAGGCGGGCGGCGATGCCGCTCCAGCGGCGCCAATCGCGCGTCCCTCGACTTCCTCGATGCCGGGCAACCAGTCGTGCACGCGCTGATGCAGGCCGGATGCGAGCAGCTCCTCGGTGACGACGAGATCGATCGCCTCGACGCCGGGAAGACGCGTCAGCAGATCGAAGTCCACCGCATACAGGCCGTTTGGATCGGCGATCCAATCGGCGACGCTGACGATGACGTGCCGAATCGGATCGGGCGCGGCCGTGCGGAGCAGATGTTCGCGCAGCGCGTGCTCGTCCACGTACGCGCGCTCCGACAGTTGACGCTCGTAGGCTCGATAGACCGCGGCGAGAAAGCGCGTCTGCCGCAGCATCCGTTCGGCGCCGCGATCGAGATCGGTGTCGCGCGCGAGGTTGTCCGCGAGGAGCTCCTCGAATCTCGACACGCTCTGGCGCTGCCGCCGCAGCTGATCGTAGAAACGCACGACTTCGGCGACGAGCCCCGGCCGGAGGTGAAACGGCGCCGGCGCGCCGCCCGCCGCCGCCTCGCCCGCCGCGGCGCGCATCATCACCTCGCGCTCGAACGTCGTCAGACGCCGCGGCGGCGCCGGCAGGCGCGCGTGGAGCCGATCGTACAGCTGCTCGCGCGTCACACAGTCTGGAAGAACGGCGGCGCCGGCGAGTTCGGGGTTTTCAATCGCGCGG